>Ga0164242_10000361_pt1 | contig 56008 bp, 50 predicted proteins | sample OricomgcompostMG_FD_108783 | JGI IMG/M metagenome (GOLD analysis project Ga0164242, IMG submission 108783) | Miracle-Growth compost microbial communities from Emeryville, California, USA - Original compost - Miracle growth compost (MG) ...
TGCTCGTAGGCGCCGCCGAAGTTCGTGCCGTAGACGAGGTTGTCGACGCCGACCACCTCGACCACGCCGCGCCGCAGACCGGGCGCGTGCACGTCGAGATCGAAATAGAAGTTCGGCAGGTATTCGATCAGCTCGCGCTTGTTGCGCGAGTCCGGCGCCATCACCCGGTTCAGGTCGTTCAGGCGCCCGAGCTGGAAGATCGCCATGCCGCCCGCGTGCGTGATATAGGTCTTCAGGTTCGGGAACGTGTCGAGCGCGCCGCCGTTGATCAGATTCCAGAAGAACAGCGTCTCGTCGACGCAGTCGCCGACGATCGAGGTGGTCTCGAACTTGTCGTCGGTATGCTTCTCGCCCCAGTAGATCGACTGGTTGAAGCCGTGCACCATGATCGGCGCGTCGAGCTTCGACAGCGTCTCCCACACCGGGAAGAGCTCCTCGCTGTAGGCCTCCAGACCGTTGAAATTCGCGCCGCCGACACACACGCCCTTCGCGCCCAGCTGCGTCACCGCGCGCTCGATCTCGCGCGCGGCCTGCGCCGGGTTGGCCAGGTTCGCGTGCGCCCAGAACGCGAAATGCTCCGGGTCCTGCGCGCAGAACGCCGACAATTCGTCGTTGCAGATGCGCGCGTATTCGTCGCCGAACTCGCCGGCCCAGTACATGAACGCGTGGGACGGCGTCGAGAGCACGAGCTTGTCGACGCCGCGCTCGGCCATCAGCTTGCGGCGCGCCGCGTGCGTCATCCGTGCGAGCAGGTTCGCTTCGGCTTCGTCGTCATCGCGGGCTTTCGAGGGCTGCGTGGTGCCGAGCGAGAAATGCCCGACCGTCAGCCCCCGGGTCTTCATGAACGGCCCCCAGAAATCGTGGCGCTTGAGCATGCCGGGGGTGAAGAGGTGTGCGTGAACGTCGATCAACATGGGGGACTCTCCTGTAGGGTGAAAATGCACGTGACGCGTGACCACCGACGGCGCGTGCAGCGCGGATCGCCATCCGGCTTGCGGCTTGCATCCGCGCTGTCTTGTCCTGTTCTGCCCGGCTTCGCCCGGACGACGTACTGCGCGCCGCATCGCATCGACGCATCGCGGCGCGCCTCAGCCCGGGTCGGCGTTCGCGCCGCCCGGCATACGGCCCATGAAGCCCGCGGGCTGGTTATGAAACACGGCGCTGCCCGACGCACCCGCCACCGTGACGCCCGAATCGACCACCAGCGTGTGGGCGTTCACGTGGCGCGCGTCGTCGCTCGCGAGATACACGAGCGCAGCGGCGATCTCCTCCGGCATCAGCGGCGTGCCGAGCGGCGAGGCCCGGGTCGCCGCGTCGATGGCGGCCTCCCTGCTGCCGCGGCCCTTCACCATCATTTCGGTGACGGTCGTGCCCGGCGCGACGGCATTGACGCGCACGCCGTGCGGCGCAAGCTCCGAAGCCGCCGAGCGGGTCAACCCGATGACGGCATGCTTGGCGCTCGTGTAAGCGTGCGGACCGAGCCCGCCCGTCACGCCCGCCGTGCTCGCCACCGAGAGGATGCAGCCGCTTGCCTGCCTGACCATCGCGCGCGCCGCGTGCTTGATCCCGTAGAACACGCCGTCGAGCAGCACGCCCAGCGTCGCGTGCCACGCGGCGGCGCTCGTTTCGAGAATCGACCCATACGCGCCGACGAAGCCCGCGTTGTTCACCATGCAATCGAGCCGGCCATGCAGCCGCAGCGCCTCCCCGACCGCGGCCGCCACCTGCGCTTCGACGCTCACATCCGTGTATGAGAACGTCGCGTCGCGCAGTTCGCGCGCGAGCGCCTGCCCGGCGCGTTCGTCCACGTCGGCGAGCACGACGAAGGCGCCTTCTTGCGCCATCAGGCGCGCGGTCGCTGCTCCGATACCGCTCGCCGCGCCGGTCACGAGCGCAACACGGCCCTTGAGACGTTCGCTCATAGCGTCTCCGCGCTCAGGGAATCATCAGGCCGCCGTCGACGGCCAGCGTCTGTCCGGTGATGAAGTTCGCGCCGTCGCTGACGAGAAACACCAGCACGGGCGCCATCGACTTGTCCGGGTCGCCGAGCCGCCCTCCCAGCGGAACCTGCTGCGCCATCATGGCGTCGTGCGCGGCCAGCTGCGCGCTGTCGAGCCGCGCGCGGAACTTCTCGTACATGGGCGTCCACATCGCGGGCGCCACGGCGTTGACCGCGATGCCGTACTTGCCCCACTCCTTCGCGGCGGTGCGCGTCCAGCCGAGCACCGCGGCCTTCGACGCCGAATAGTGCGCAAGTCCCGGCACGCCAATCACGCCAGCCGCCGAAGCGAAGTTGACGATGCGTCCGCCGTGCTCGCGCAGCCAGGCGAATGCCGCCTGGTTCGTGTTCAGCGTGCCGCGCGCGTTGACGTCGAACATCAGGTCCCAATCGTCCTGCGTGATCGCTTCGGCCGGCGCCTTGCGCTCGACGCCCGCGATGTTGACGAGCGCATCCAGCCCGCCGAGGCGCTCGACCGCCGCGCGGAAGACCTCGTCGACCTGGTCTCGCCGGCTGACGTCGCAACTGAAGTAGTACGCCACGCCGGGGCCCGCCGCAGAAGCGTCCCTGGCCACGGCCCGGCCCGCCTCGTCGGCCAGATCGAGCGCGGCCACCGTCGCGCCGGCCCGCACGAGCGCCTTGACGGCGCTCGCGCCAATGCCGCTTGCGCAGCCTGTCACGATCACGCGCTTGCCTTCGATATTCACCACGCCTGTCTCCTTGTTTTCGCCGTATTCGCGGCGGGTGCGTCATGATCCGCGCTGGCTGTCACGCGAGCTGCGCGATCCGCTCTTTCGCCTGCTCGATCAACTGCAGCGCGGATGCGTGATGCCGGTGTCCGAGTTCGGCAGGCGACTGGCCCGCGCAAGCGCGCGCGTAGCTGCCTTCGAGCAGGATGCCGAGCTTGAACTGCGCGAGCACCACGTACCAGTCGATCGCGGACAGGTCGCGCGTGCTGCGCTCGCGGTAATACTCGACCAGCTCGCTCGCCGATGCGAAGCCGTGCCACGGCGTCACCCGTATCGTGCCGGCGCCCTGCCCGCCGGCGTCCGGCCACGTCGCGACCAGCCAGCCGAGATCGAGCAGCGGGTCGCCCACCGTCGCGAGCTCCCAGTCGATGATCGCGGCCAGCTCGGCGGACTCGTTGCTGAACATCACGTTCGCCAGATGGAAATCGCCATGCAGGATGCCGGTGCGCGACGGTGCGGGCCGGTTGGCTTCGAGCCATTGCGCCACGTCGGTCACGCCGGGCAGCGACGACGGCCCCGGCCAGCCTGCGTGAACCTGGTAGTGTTCGAGCTGGCCCCGCCAGCGCGCGACCTGGCGTTCGAGAAAGCCTTGCGGTTTGCCGAAATCGCCGAGGCCCACCGCTTGCGGATCGACTTCGCCAAGACGCAGCAGCGCATCGACCATCGAGCAGCCCATTCGCCGCTGAATGGCCGGGTCGTGGTGCAACGGGGGCAAGCCCCCGGCCGACGCGTTGAAGCCGTCGATCGGCGCCATCAGGTAGAACGGCGCGCCCAGCACGTCGTCGTCGGTGCAGGATGCATGGAGCGTCGGATGCGGCACCGCGGTGCCGGCCAGCGCCGCCAGCACGCGCGCCTCGCGCGCAATCGTCGCGCGGACCTCGGGCCTCGCGTTCAACGGCGGCCGGCGCAGCACGAATTCGCGCGCGCCGCGCGTGAAGCGCAAGAGGATATTCTGCGTCCCGCCAGTCAGCAGCCGCGCGCCGGTAATCGGACCGTGCCCGAGCCGCTGCGCGTCCATCCAGTGCGCGAGCCGCTCGACGTTCACCGCGCTTTGCCAGGCCTCGTTCGTCATCGTGCCGCTCCCTGATCGAGCGCCTCGGCGAATTTCCGGCGCGCGGCGGCGGCAGCCGTCGGCCGGTGGTACGCGGGAAACACCTGCTCGCACGGCGCGTAGTCGCGCAACAGCTGCTTCGCCACCGTCACCTTGTGAACCTCGGTCGGCCCGTCCGCCAGCCCCATCTGAAACGCACGCGAGATCATTCCCGCGAACGGCATCTCCGACGAAGCCCCGATCGACCCATGCACGTGCAGTGCACGCGCGGCGATGTCGTGCAACACGCGGGGCATCGCGGCCTTCACGGCGGCAATGTCCTTGCGCACCTTCTGATAGTCCTGGTAACGGTCGATGCGCCACGCGGTACGCATCACGAGCAGGCGGAACTGTTCGAGTTCGAGCCACGAGTCGGCGATCTTCTCCTGCACCATCTGCTTGTCGGCGAGCGCGCCGCCCTGCGTATGGCGCGACAGCGCGCGCTCGCACAGCGCATCGAGCGCCTTCTGCGCGAGTCCGATCGTGCGCATGGCGTGATGGACCCGCCCGCCGCCGAGCCGCACCTGCGCGACAACGAACGCCTCGCCGGGCGCACCGAGCATCTGGCCGGCCGGCACGCGCACGTCATCGAATGCCAGGTACGCGTGCGTCGCCTCCGGCTCGTCGGCCATGCCGACGTTGCGGATGATGCTCAGGCCGGGCGTGTTCGCCGGCACGATGAACATCGACATGCCCTTGTACGCCGACACTTCCGGATCGGTGATCGCCATCACGATGAAGAAGTCCGCATAGCGCGCATTCGACGCGAACCACTTGCGTCCGTTGATCACCCACGCGTCGCCGTCGCGCACGGCGCGGGTCGTGAACACCTTGGGGTCGGCGCCGCCCTGCGGCTCGGTCATCGCGAAGCAGGACACGATGTCGCCGGCGAGCAGCGGCTTCAGGAAGCGCTCCTTCTGCTCCGCCGTGCCGTAATGCGCGAGGATTTCCGCGTTGCCCGAGTCCGGCGCCTGGCAGCCGAACACGATCGGCGCGAACAGCGCGCGGCCCAGAATCTCGTTCATGAGCGCGAGCTTCACCTGCCCGTAACCAGGGCCGCCCAGCTCGGGGCCGAGGTGGCAGGCCCATAGCCGGCGCGCCTTGACCCGCTGCTGCAACGGCTTGACGAGCGCCTTGAAGGCCGGATCGTGGATATTCCACGGGCTCCCCAGCACGTGTTCGAGCGGCTCGACCTCCTCGCGCACGAACTGGTCGATCCAGTCGAGTTCGGCCTGAAAGTCGGCGTCGGTTTCGAAGTCCCAGGACATACGGTTCCTTTGTCTTCTCTTGTCGGGTTCGGCGTCAGGCGAGCAACATGCCGCCGTCGAGCAGCAAGGTTTGCCCGAGCATGTACGCGGAAAGCGGCGAGGCGAGAAACAGCGCGCCGCCGGCCATGTCGGCGGGCGTGCCCAGACGCCCGAGCGGGATGCGGCGCAAGGCCATATCGAGGCGCTTCGGGTCCGCCGTGGTCACGCGCGTGAGCTTCGTGTCGACGAGGCCCGGCGCGATGCCGTTCACGCGGATGCCGTCGCGTGCCCAGGCTTCCGCAAGCGTGCGCGTCAGCCCGAACGCGCCGGTCTTCGACGCGTTGTAGGCCGGATTACCGCGCGTCGAATGAAACGCCGCCGCCGAACTGACGATGATCATCGCGCCGCGCGCCGCCTTCAGCGCCTCGAAGCAGCGATCCGCGCACGCCATCAGGCTCGTCAGGTTGACGTCGAGCACCTTCCTGAACGCCGGCGCCTTGAACTCCTGGCGGTCGTAAAGCACGGTGCCCTGTGCCTGGACCAGCACGTCGAGCGAGGCGAACGGCAGCACACAGCGCTCGACGTTAGCGGCATCGGAAACATCGACCTGGGCGTAGTGCAGACCCGCCAGGCTGGAATCGGGCGAGTCCGCATAGTCGGACGCGCTGCGGCGCGTGCCCCAGACATGGACTGTGGCGCCGCGTTCGAGAAACGCACGTGCAATGCCATTGCCGATGCCGCTCGATCCGCCGACCACGAGGACCGTCTTGCCCGAGAAGTCCAGTTCGTTCATTCGGTTTGTCTCCGTCGCGCCTTATGTGGCAGGCCCTGGCGAAATTGCGCGGCCATACGAATGCGCGATATTTCGATATTTAATACATTTTTCTTTACAGTGTTCACATACTAGATTCGGATCGAATGGCGGTCAACTGCCGTCAGGGGGAAAAAGCTAAAAAACGCGCCGCTCCCGCGTATTCGCGTAGTCGACGAAGGCAGGCCAGCATTGGCCATCGCGCAATTTCCAGTGTGCCGGGGCGACACATGCATCCGCTTACCAGGGCATTTACCGAGTTACTGTTCAAAATTCGTCGATAGAATGAATTTCTGAATCTGGAATCCCCCTTCCGCTCCGTTGGCCGTTGCCCCCAGCCCGGGCAAGCAGTTGCGACATTCAGGCCAAATCTCCAAGGAACCTGTCGATGTCCCTCCCCAACTCATCGCATGGCGCCGCACTCGATCTCACCGAATTCCGCACAGGCTGGCGCACCGTCCTGATGGCCATGCTCGGACTCGGCGTCGCGGCCAATGCTTCATTGCTCTACGCGTTCGGCTCGCTCGTGATTCCGTTGCACAACGCATTCGGCTGGAGCCGCGGCGAGTTGCAGCCGGCCATCAGCTTCCTCTTCGGCGGCGCGGTGATCGGCGCGCAACTGGTAGGGTGGCTCAACGCGCGCTACGGCATGCGCCGCGTGACGGTCGTGTCGCTGCTGGCGCTATCGGCCGTCTATGCGCTGATGCCCTTGATGGGACGCTCGATCGTCTGGCTTTATCTGATGTGCGCGCTGCTGCCGGTCGCCGGGATGGGCACGATGCATATCACGTGGACGCATCTGGTCAATCTCTGGTTCGAACGCAATCGCGGCCTCGCGCTCGCCGTGATGCTCTCGGGCACCGGCTTGTCGGCCATGCTGATACCGACTGCGGTCACGTGGGTGATCGGGCGCTGGAACTGGCAAGCCGCTTTTCTCCTGCTCGCACTCCTGCCCGTCGTGCTCGTGTTGCCGCTCGTGCTGTGGTGGATGCAGACGCCCGACGAAGAACGCGCTTCGGCCGCGCAGCGCACCACGCGCGCGTCGCAGCGTCCGGGGCTCGTCTTTCGCGAAGCCGTTCGCTCGACGCGCTTCTGGGCGCTCAACGCCGGCCTGTCGCTGGTGGTGGCGGCCACCGTCGCGATGGTCAGCAACACGGTGCCCCTGTTGCGGGACAAGGGCTTGCCGGCGGCGGACGCCAGCCATATTTTCGGCAGCTTCGGCGTTGCGCTGATCGGCGGGCGCCTCGTCGTCGGCTATCTGATCGACCGTTTGTGGGCGCCCGCCGTGGCCGCTGCCGCCCTCGCGATGCCCGCGCTCGGTTGCCTGCTGCTGTCGACCACCAGCGCCGATCAGACGGGCCTGCTCACGATGGCGACGCTGCTGACCGGTGTCGGCGCGGGGGCGGAGTTCGACATCGCCGCCTATCTGGTCGCGCGTTACTTCGGCATGCGCGATTACGGCCGGCTGTTCGGCGTACACGTCGCGCTGATCACGCTCGCCGGCGCGCTGTCGCCCTGGCTCTTCGGATACCTGTACATCCTGACCGGCTCGTACACGGTGATGCTGTCGATTTGCGGCACGGCGTACCTGCTCGGCGCGCTCATCCTCTTGCCGCTCGGCCGCTACCCGAAATTCGACTCGCTGAATCTGGCCTGAACTAAAAGCCGGCTGCCCGGGCACCCGGGCACCCGGGCAGCCTTCGCTCATACCGCGCGGCGCTCGCCCGCTTCCTCGCCTGCGGCAAGGTATTCGGCCATCAGCGACTCGCGCTGCTTCTCCGCAGCCGCCAGATTGCGCTCCTTCACATGGCCGAATCCGCGAATCGCGGCGGGCAGTTGGGCGAGACGAATCGCCATATCGCGGTTCGAGGCGGTCAGCGAAACGCAGAACTGATCGACCAGCGCCATGTACTCGCCGATCAGGCGCCGCTCGGTGCGGCGCTCGGCCGTCTTGCCGAAGATATCCCATACGGTGCCGCGTACGACCTTCAGCTTCGCCAGCACGCGCAGCATCGGCAGCACCCAGGGTCCGAAGCGTCGTTTCACGAGATGCCCGTGCTCGTCCCGTCGTGCGAAGAGCGGCGGGGCGAAATAGAAGTTGAGCGCATAGTCCTTGCCCGGCTCGCCCTCGAACTGCGCACGCAGCTTGTCCATAAACGCCGGCGCCGCATAGAGGCGCGCCACCTCGTATTCGTCCTTGTATGCCATCAGCTTCGCGAGATTGTGCGCAACCGCGCGGGTAAGCGGCAATGACTTGCCGATCCCGAGCGCCGCCTCCTTCGCCCGAATCCGCTCGACCGTCGCCAGATAGCGCGCTGCGTATTCCGCGTTCTGGTAGTCGGTCAACCATTGCGCGTGGTTGGCGATCAGCGTGTCCAGCGCTTCGGGCAGCCGCAGCACGATCGCCTGTTGCGCATCGCGCCGCCCGGCAGCGCGCGCCGCTTCGTCCGCACCGTGTTCCGCCACGAAACGCCCCCAGTCGAAGGCAAGGCGGTTTTTCCCGACGGCCACGCCGTTGAGCTCGATCGCGCGAGTGAGGCTCGCGTAGCCGAGCGGCAGCCAGCCTTTCTGCCATGCGAAGCCGAGCAGCAGCGGATTGGCGTAGATCGTGTCGCCGAGCAGCGTGAGGGCGAGCTGGTTCGCATCGACGAACGCGCAGGCTTCTCCGATATTCTCGCGCAGCAGTTGTTCGGTCTGCGCGCCCGGGAACGTCCAGTCGGGATTCTGGACGAACCCGGCGGTCGGGGTCGCGCCGCTGTTGATCGCAGCGCGCGTGACGCCGCGCCGCATCTTCGACAGCGCCTCCGCCGACGCCGACACGATCGCGTCGCATCCAATCACGAGACGCGCTTCGCCCGTGCCGATCCGAGTCGCGTGCAAGTGAGCGGGCGTGGGCGCGATCTGCACGTGGCTCGTCACCGCGCCGCCCTTCTGCGCGAGGCCGGCCATATCGAGCACGACAACGCCCTTGCGTTCGAGGTGCGCGGCCATGCCGAGCAGGCCGCCGATCGTCACGACGCCTGTGCCGCCCACGCCGGCCACGAGAATGCCGTACGGCCGGTCAGTCGCTTCGATCCGCGGTTGCGGCAGCTGTGCGAAGTCGGGCAACGGTGCTGCGCCCGCAGCGCCGGACGGCTTGCGCGGCTGCGCGCCTTCCGCGGTCGTGAAGCTTGGACAAAACCCCTTCACGCAGGAAAAGTCCTTGTTGCACGAGGACTGATTGATCTTGCGTTTGGTGCCGAGCGGCGTATCGAGTGGCTCGACCGACAGGCAGTTGGACTGCACCGAACAGTCGCCGCACCCCTCGCAGACCGCATCGTTGATGAAGGCCCGCCTGGCGGGATCGGGATACGTGCCCCGCTTGCGCCGCCGGCGCTTCTCGGTCGCGCAGGTCTGGTCGTAGATCAGCAGCGTCGTGCCGGGCGTGTCGCGAAGCTCGTGCTGGATCGCATCGAGCCGGTCGCGATGATGCACGCCGACGCCCTCCGGCAAGCGCACGGCCGAGGTGTACTTCTGCGGCTCGTCGGTCACGATGACGACGCGCGCCACGCCTTCCGCGACGGCCTGAAACGCGATCTGCGGCACGCTCAGCACACCGTCCACCGGCTGTCCGCCCGTCATCGCGACCGCGTCGTTGTAGAGGATCTTGTAGGTGACGTTCGCGCGCGCGGCAACCGCCGCGCGAATGGCGAGCGAACCGGAATGGAAGTAGGTGCCGTCCCCCAGGTTGACGAACACATGTTGGTCGCCGGTGAAGTGCATCTGGCCGAGCCACGCGACGCCCTCGCCGCCCATCTGGCTGAACGTCTCGGTCCGGCGGTCCATCCACATCGACATGTAGTGGCAGCCGATGCCGGCGAGCGCGCGCGAGCCTTCGGGCACCTTCGTCGACGTGTTGTGCGGGCAGCCCGAGCAGAACCACGGCGGGCGCTCCACGGCCAGGCGCGGCTGCGCGGCATCCCGCTCCTTCTCCGCGATGACCGCGACCCGCCCGGCGATGCGCGCGGCGACCTCGGGCGGCAGATCGGCCTTCGCCAGCCGGCGTGCGATCGCCTTCGCGATCAGCGCCGGCGACAGTTCGTGACGCGCGGGCAACAGCCAGTCGCCTCGCGGCACCGACCATTCGCCGCCTTCGTTGTCGCGCTCGTCGAACTTGCCGTAGATCTTCGGCCGCACGTCCTCGCGCCAGTTGTAAAGCTCCTCCTTCAACGCATATTCGAGGACCTGGCGTTTTTCCTCGACGACCAGAATCTCTTCCAGCCCCTGCGCGAAGCGGCGCGCGTCCTGCGCATCGAGCGGCCATACGCAGCCGACCTTCATCACGCGGATGCCCACGCGCGCGCAGGTGGCATCGTCGAGCCCGAGATCGAGCAGCGCCTGACGCACGTCGAGATAGGCCTTGCCCGCCGTCATGATGCCGAAGCGCGGGTTCGGCGCATCGATCACGATGCGATTGAGCCGGTTCGCGCGGACATACGCGAGCGCCGCATACCATTTGTGATCGAGCAGACGCGTTTCCTGCACGAGCGGCGGATCGGGCCAGCGAATGTTGAGACCGCCCTCCGGCAACGGGTAGTCGTCCGGCAGCCGGATCTGCACCCGCTCGGGGTCGATGTCGATCGAGGCGGTCGACTCGACCACATCGGTCACGCACTTCATCGCAACCCACAAGCCGGAGTAGCGGCTCATCGCCCAGCCGTGCAGCCCGAAGTCGATGTACTCCTGCACGCTCGACGGGTACAGCACCGGGATGCCGCTCGCGATCAGGGTGTGCTCGGACTCGTGCGCGACCGACGACGATTTCGCGCCGTGATCGTCGCCCGCGAGCACGAGCACGCCGCCGCGCGCATCCGTGCCGGCGGAGTTGGCGTGACGGAACACGTCGCCGCTGCGGTCGACGCCCGGTCCCTTGCCGTACCACATGCCGAACACGCCGTCGTACTGCGCGCCGGGCCACAGATTGATCTGCTGCGTGCCCCACACCGCGGTCGCGGCGAGATCCTCGTTGACGCCCGGCTGGAACACGACATCGTGCTCGCGCAGATGCTGCTTCGCGTTCCATAGCGCGAGGTCGAGGCCGCCGAGCGGCGAGCCGCGATAGCCCGAGATGTAGCCGGCGGTGTTCAGGCCCGCGCGCCGGTCGCGCTCCTTTTGCAGCATCGGCAGGCGCACGAGCGCCTGCGTGCCGCTGATGTAGATGCGTCCCTGCTCGAGCGTGTACTTGTCGTCGAGCGTGACGGCGGCTAGCTCCTCCGCGTGCGAAGGCGAAACCGGCGCATTCATGGCACTTGTCCCCGATAGATGTTTCGGGTCAGTATAGAGACGCCGGTCTGCCCGGTAAAACCACAAATACGCAAGCCTCGCATCCGAAAAACGCATGGCCAAAGACATCACACTGAGACAGCTTCGCTACTTCATCGCCGCCGCGCGCGCGGGCCAGTTTTCGATGGCCGCCACGAACGAGCACGTGTCGCAGTCCGCCATCACGAACGCGGTAATCGCGCTCGAACAGGCGCTCGGCACGAAGCTCTTCGACCGCGGCGCGCACGGCGTCACGATGACGGCCGACGGCCACGACTTCTATCATCACGCGCGCCACGTCCTCGACTCGGTGCGCGACGCGATGCACAAGCCGCGTGCCGGCGCGCGCGCGACCTCCGGCACGGTTCGGATCGCCGCCTCCTATGCGGTGCTCGGCTACTTCCTGCCGGAGCTGCTCGCGCGGTTTCGCGCGAGCTTTCCGGCCATCGAACTGGACCTGCGCGACATGGATCGCGCCGTAATAGAAAAGGCCGTGCTGGACGGCACGATCGATCTCGGCGTCACGCTCGTATCGAACACACCATGCCTCGACGCGTTCGAGCATCGGGTGCTGATCCGCTCGCGGCGCCAGCTCTGGACGGCCCCCTCGCATCCGCTCGCGCGCGCCGCGAGCGTGTCGCTGGCGGACATCGCCACGCATCCGTACATCCTGCTGACCGTCGACGAAGGCGAAGCGTCGACGACGCGCTACTGGCAAACGAAGGGCTTGCAACCGAATATCGCGTTCCGGACCGGATCGATGGAAGCCGTGCGCGGGCTGGTCGCGAACGGCTTCGGTGTGACGGTGCTATCGGACATGCTCTTTCGGGCATGGTCGCTCGACGGCACGCGCATCGACGCGCGGCCGGTCGTGGATTCCATCCCGCCCATGGAAGTGGGCCTGATATGGCGCCCCGGTGCAGCGCTCGCGCCTGCCGCCCAGCAGTTGCGGCACTTCCTCATTCAGGTCTACAGCGGCGAAGCGGATTAATAGCCGCTAACGAAACCGTGTCATCCGGAATCGTGGATATCGATTGAAGGCGGATGACAGGAACACGAGTCCGTGAAGCGTGGTGGGCAATGCTCGAACCCTTACTGCCAGAACGGCGCCGCTCGTCCAAAGGCGGGCGACCGCAATGTCAGGCAGGGCTGCGCAGCAGGTCGAGCGCGACGTCCACAATCATGTCCTCCTGCCCGCCCACCATCTTGCGACGACCCAGTTCGACGAGAATATCCACCGTTTTCAGGCCGTACTTGTTCGCCGCGACCTCCGAGTGCCGGAGGAAGCTCGAGTACACACCGGCATAGCCGAGCGCAAGCGTCTCGCGATCGACCCGCACCGGCCGGTCCTGCAACGGTCGCACGATGTCGTCTGCGGCATCCATCAAGGCGTGAAGGTCGGTGCCGTGATTCCAGCCCAGTCTTTCCGCCGCTGCGATGAACACTTCGAGCGGCGCGTTGCCCGCGCCCGCGCCCATGCCCATGCCCATGCCGGCAAGACTCGCATCTACCCGGTCGCAGCCCTCTTCCACCGCGACGATGGAATTCGCCACCCCCAGACTCAGATTGTGGTGCGCATGAATCCCCGTCTGCGTCGCCGGATCGAGCGTACCCTTCAGGGCACGGAAGCGATCCCGGATATCGTTCATGTTCATCGCCCCGCCCGAATCGACGACGTAGATGCAGGTGGCACCGTAGCGCTCCATCTTCCTCGCCTCAACGGCCAGATTCTCCGGCGTTGTCATATGGCTCATCATCAGGAAGCCCACGGTGTCCATGCCGAGGGAGCGCGCATACTCGATGTGCTGCTTCGAGATATCGGCCTCCGTGCAGTGCGTCGCGACCCGCACGACACGCGCGCCGGCATCGTAGGCAGCCCTCAGGTCATGGATTGTGCCGATGCCGGGCAAAAGCAGCGTCGCGATCTTCGCCTGCTCCACGACTTCGGCGACCGCTGCGATCCACTCCGGGTCCGTATGGGCGCCAAAGCCATAGTTGAACGACGATCCTCGCAGACCGTCGCCGTGCGCAACCTCGATGCTGTCGACCCCGGCCCGATCCAGCGCCCGGGCGATACGCCCGGCATCGGCCAGACTGTACTGGTGGCGGATGGCGTGCATGCCATCGCGCAGGGTGACGTCCGAGACGTAGATCTTCTTGCTCTTGTCATTCATGGTCCATTACCTCCCTTAAGCCGTCACCGGCTGACGCGCCGCGATGCGTTCGGCGGTAGGCCGGCGCGCACCGCAATCTCGATCGCGCGGTCGGGCCGTTTCTCCGCCGAAATCCTGCCGAGGAACGCGAGATACCCCTTGCCCGGCTGTGCCCGGAACGGCAGCAGATCGCGCGGCAGGCCGTGATAGACGGTGCCGGCCCAGAGGACCTCGGGCATCGGCATGCGCTGGTGGTCCGAGATCGACACGACGCGCATGTCGGGAAACGCCTTGTAGAACGGAAACAGGTCGGGCAGATCGAGCCGGCCGTGCAGCGTCGTGACCACGCGGCCGGCCATTTCGCGGAACGCGGCGTAGTGCAGCAGATCGATGTGGAAATGCAGCACGTCGAATTCGTGGGCGCGGCGGCGGACCTCGTCGAGCATGCGGATGTGATACGGCAGCGGGTCCTTCACGGCCGGATTGAGCCGCAGCGCGACGTCGGAACAACCGACGAGCCGCGCGGCCGTTCGCGAATCGCCGCTCGCGAACAGCGTGACGTCGTGACCCTGCCGCACGAGTTCTTCGGTCAGGTAGGAAACGATGCGTTCCGTACCGCCGTAGAGCTTCGGCGGGCACCGTTCCGCCAAGGGTGCGATCTGGGCAATCTTCATGCATACCTCCTGAAGCAGACAGACGAAGCGGCCCGCGCCGTGGCGCGCACGGCGTCGCGGGTCAGGCTTCTTGAACGTGAGGGACGAACGCGGTCCGGGCCTGGGCGGTCCGGACCGCATGCGGGCGCGCCGGCGCGACGGCCTGGCCGCGGCGCACGTGGCGATCCGGAACGACGTTGCGCCGCTAGAACCATGCGATCGCGAGTTCCAGTGACTCGTCGCACAATCGGGTACACGTCACCGCGCGAGCAATCGTCAGGCCGCGAGGCCGAGTTCGGGCGCGGCCTCCCCGACGTATCCCGTGCGGATCGCCTTGATCGCGTATTCGACAGCTTCGCGATGCGCTTCTTCGGCGCTCGCCCATCGCCCGGCATAGCGCGGCAGATGCCAGTCCGCCACCGTGCGCCCCGCGCGCCGGATGCGCACGAGCGCGACGTAGGTGTCGGGCACGTCCGGCGGCATCGCGCAATGACGAACGGGAACGGCGCGCGTTTCGATATCGAAACCCTTCCAGGGTTCGCTTCTTGTGTTGACCATGGATCTTCTCCGTGAGTTGCGAAGTGCCGTTACCGACGGTCCGCCGCGCCTTCGCTGCGTTGCGCGGCGCAATCGTCGTCGGTCCTTGACGATCCGGAGGCGAAGAAACCGCCGATGCGCGTTGTGCGCAGCCTCGCGGAAAAACCCGCGAAAAGACATGCTATCCGCCGTCGCAGCCGACGCAGGTCGCCGCGCAGATTGACGTCGAAGAAAAGATCGCTCATGACTGGCTCCCGATTACTCAAGGGGCCCTCGCGAAAAGCCGAACCGGACTACGCGCTCCAGTCCGTCTGTTCCGCGAGCGAGCCCGCAAACAAACAAATCGAAACACGCAGTGCGTGAACCGCAACTGCCGAGCGACACCTAAAATAGCTCACGAAACGGAAATTTCAAGAGGCCGGCTCACTCGCGTTTCATGGAGGTTTCATGGAGGCTTCATGGATCTTTTCGATATCCTGCGCGAGCAGATGGACACCGTGCGCCTGCCGCTCGTCTCCGTTACGGTGACGGCCGTTGCTCAGGTCAACACGCCGCTCGTGGCGAGCCTGCACTGGCATGGCTTCAGGCGCGCGACGCCGCTCGCGCTGCCGGACGCAGAGATTCCGCCGCAGCCGCGCCGGCCCGCCATCGCGGGCCGCACCGTCTACCGGCTCGGCGAAGTCCGGCGCATCCTGCCGCCTTGAAACATCTTGTTACAAACTCGCGATGCGAGGGCCTCTTGAAGCGCGCGCCACTCAGCTCTATTTCGCTTTCCGCCCACTCCCGGCACGGCTTGCGCGCCGGCGGCACCTCGCTGCCGCCGGCACCGCGCAGCCGGATTCCCCTCTGGTGATCTGTTATCGCACAGGAGATTGAAATGCAGATTCGTCCCCTCTACGACCGGGTTATCGTCAAGCGAATCGAACAGCAGCGCACGACGGCCTCCGGCATCGTGATTCCCGACTCGGCTGCGGAAAAGCCCGAACAGGGCGAAGTCATCGCCGTCGGCAGCGGTCGTCTGCTCCAGGACGGCACGCAGCGCCCGCTTCAGCTCAAGGTGGGCGACCAGGTCATCTTCGGCAAGTACGCAGGCCAGACCGTCAAGGTGGACGGTGAGGAACTGCTCGTGATGCGCGAAGAAGACGTCATGGGCGTGCTCGAAACGGGCGCGGCCGAGGCGCGCAAGGCGGCCTGAATCCCGGGTCCGAAACCCGAATCTGAAGCCCTGGTTTGAACCCGGGTTGAACACGTTTGCGGTCGCGCATGCGAACGCCGCGCATCGAACGGTTTGCCCGCGACCGCGTTGAGTCAACGACTTTTCCCGGAGCAACAAGATGAGTGCAAAAGACGTCAAATTCCATGACAGTGCCCGCGCCCGCATCGTCAAGGGCGTGAACGTGCTCGCCGATGCCGTGAAGGTCACGCTCGGCCCGAAAGGCCGTAACGTACTGATCGAACGCAGCTTCGGCGCGCCGACCATCACGAAGGATGGCGTGTCGGTCGCAAAGGAAATCGAGCTGAAGGACCGCTTCGAAAATATGGGTGCGCAGGTGGTCAAGCAGGTCGCCTCGAAGACCGCCGATGTCGCCGGCGACGGCACCACCACGGCCACTGTGCTCGCGCAGGCAATCGTGCAGGAAGGCATGAAGCACGTCGCGGCCGGCATGAACCCGATGGATCTGAAGCGCGGCATCGACAAGGCCGTGGCCGCCGTGCTCGACGAGCTGCGCAAGCTGTCGAAGCCGATTTCCACGAACAGGGAGATCGCGCAGGTCGGTTCGATCTCGGCGAACTCCGACGAAGCGATCGGCAAGATCATTGCCGAAGCGATGGAGAAGGTCGGCAAGGAAGGTGTCGTTACGGTCGAGGATGGCAAGTCGCTGGAGAACGAACTCGACGTGGTTGAAGGCATGCAGTTCGACCGCGGCTACGTGAGCCCCTACTTCATCAACGATCCCGACAAGCAAGCGGCCTTTCTTGACGACGCGCTGATCCTCCTGCACGACAAGAAGATCTCGAACATCCGCGACCTGCTGCCGGTGCTCGAGGCGACCTCCAAGGCCGGCAAGCCGCTGCTGATCGTCGCGGAAGACATCGACGGTGAGGCACTGGCCACGCTCGTCGTCAACGCGATGCGCGGCATTCTGAAAGTCGCAGCCGTCAAGGCGCCCGGTTTCGGCGATCGCCGCAAGGCCATTCTTGAGGACATCGCGATCCTCACGGGCGCGACCGTCATCTCGGAAGAAACCGGCAAGCAACTGCAAAAGGCAACGCTGGAGGATCTCGGACGTGCGAAGCGCGTCGAGGTGCGCAAGGACGACACGATCATCATCGACGGCGCGGGCGACCAAGGGCGCATCGAGGCGCGCGTGAAGTCCATCCGCACGCAGATCGAGCAGGCAACGAGCGACTACGACCGCGAAAAGCTGCAGGAGCGCGTGGCGAAGCTCGCAGGCGGGGTGGCCGTCATCAAGGTCGGGGCGGCAACCGAGGTCGAGATGAAAGAGAAGAAGGACCGCGTGGACGATGCGCTGCACGCCACACGCGCGGCGGTCGAGGAAGGCATCGTGCCCGGCGGCGGCGTGGCGCTCCTGCGTGCGCGCGCGGCCGTGTCGAACCTCAAGGGCGCAAACGGCGACCAGAACGCGGGCATCCGCATCGTGCTGCGCGCGCTCGAAGCACCGCTGCGCGTGATCGCCTCGAACGCCGGCGACGAACCTTCGGTCGTGATCGCCAGAGTGCTCGAAGGCAAGGGCAACTTCGGCTACAACGCTGCCACAGGCGAGTACGGCGACCTGCTGGAGGCGGGCGTCGTCGATCCGACCAAGGTCACGCGCACCGCGCTGCAGAACGCGGCTTCGATCGCGGGCTTGATCCTCACGACGGACGCGACCGTTTCGTTGCCGGGTTCGGTCGTCATGAGTGTCTCCGTAGATCGGGTCTTTGTTATCGTCGTTTCGCTTCGGGTTGGCGCCCGGGCAGGGGCGCCCCTCGCACGTCGAAGTTACCGGGCCAGCGCGGCGTCGAAGCAGACCTTGCCGGCACCCTTGAGGCCCAGCATCGCCCTTGCTTCGGCCGGCGTCGCGATCTCGAACGAGAGCTCTTCGAGAATGCGGCGGATCTTCGCCACCTGCTGCGCATTCGATTCGGCCTTCACGCCCTTCGAGAGATAGACGCTGTCTTCGAGCCCCACGCGCACGTTGCCGCCCATGATGGCCGCCATCGTCACGAGCGGCATCTGGTGGCGCCCCGCGCCGAGCACCGAGAAAAAATAGTTGTCCCGGCCAAACAGGCGGTCGGCCGTCGTGCGCATCACGGTCATGTTCTCGGGATCGGGGCCCATGCCGCCCAGGATGCCATACACCGACTGGATGAAGAACGGCGGCTTGATGAGCCCCTCGTCGACAAAGTACGCGAGGTTGTAGAGATGGCCGAGGTCGTAGCATTCGAACTCGAAGCGCGTGCCATGATCGCCGAGTTCGAGCATGATGCGCTTGATGTCGCGGAAGGTGTTCCGGAAGATCATGTCCTCCATCCCCTCCACATAATCCTTCTCCCAGCCATAGCGCCAGGACGAAATCTTCTGCGCGAGCGGATGGATCGAGAAGTTCATCGATCCCATGTTCAGCGAGCACATTTCGGGCTTCAGGAGACGCGGATACGCGAGGCGCTCGTCGAGCGTCATGCGCGTGCTGCCGCCCGTCGTGATGTTGATGACGGCGTCGGTGGCCGCGGCGATATCGGGCACGAATTCGGCGAACACGCCGGGGTCCGGCGTGGGCCGGCCGTCTTCGGGATCGCGCGCGTGCAGATGGATGATCGCGGCGCCCGCCTTTGCCGCTTCGATGGCCTGATCGCGGATCGAAGCGGGCGTGAGCGGCAGGTGCCTGGACATCGAAGGCACGTGGGTCGCGCCCGTCACGGCGCATTAAATGATGACTTTTCGGCCGGTGGGGCTCATCCGGATTTCCTTGTTCGGTACGGTCGCGTTGGTGCTTGCGGAGCGCGCGCGAGGCACAGACGGCGTGCGGACATCGAGGCATGAGATGCGCGGCAGGCGCGAGGGCATCGGCGTTGTCTCCGTGATTGGCTGGCCGCCCGCCGCTGCCCGGCGGACGCCTTGTGACACAGATATTAGTCAGGTAGCATCTCGCCGATAAGGTCATTTTCGGACAGACAGATGTCCCGCGAGGACAATTTGAGGTGACAGCGTGGCATCGACCCGCCCCCCGCTGAACGAGCGCATCTACGCGCCGTACAAGATCGCCGCGCTCGTGGAAGTGCTGGCCGAGCAAGGCATCGCGCCCGAGGAAAGCCTGCGCGGCACCGACGTGCGCGCCGACGAGATCAACGACGCCTCGGTCATGACCTCCGTGGGCCAGTACGCCACGGTCTGCCGCAACGCGATCGCGAACTCGTGCGCGCCAGACACGCCGTTCGAGGTCGGCCGCCGTTTGCATCTGGCCGCTTACGGCATGTACGGCTACGCGCTGATGTCGTGCCTTTCGCTACGCGACTACTTCAAACTGGGCGTGAAATACCATCGGCTCGCCACGCCCACGGTCACGATCGAGTGGACCGAGTATCCCGACCGCATGGTCTGGACCTTCCCCGATGCGTTCGTTTCGAGCCCCTCGCGCGAACTGGGCGCGTTCGTCATCGAGCAGCAGTACACGCAGCACGTCACGCACTTGCAGGATGTTGCCGGGTATAGCTGTCCACCGATGCGCGCGTGCTTCACCTATCCTGCGCCCGCGCACGCGGACCTTTACACGCAGTATCTGGGGTGCCCGTGCCTGTTCGATCAGCCGCAATGCGAGCTCGTTTACGACAGCGCGATCCTCGATCAGAAGCCGCAGCTCGCGCACCAGCTCACGGCCGCGCTGCTGCAGGAGACGTGCGATCGTTTGATCGGCCAGGCGAAGACGTCGTCGGGCGTGGCGGGCGAGGTCTATCAGATCCTGATGGGCAAGCCCGGCGTGTTTCCCGACATGGACGAAGTGGCCGGTGCGATGCACCTGATTACACGCACGCTGCACCGCCGCCTGCTCGCGGAAGGCACGTCGTTTCTCGCGATCGTCGACGACGTGCGGCGCTCGCTCGCGCTCGAGTATCTGAAGACGACGCGCATGAGCACCGACGACGTGGCGATGCTGCTCGGCTTTAGCGACACGGCGAATTTCCGGCGCGCGCTGAAGCGGTGGACCGGCAAAGGGGCGGCGGAATTGCGCGGGTAAGCTTCGCGAAGCGGGTTTTCCAGCCCGACGCACGGACCGCCGCCGAATCCCGCCTTTCCGCTAACCAGGCGCCGGCTCCGCGCCGCCCGCCAGGTACGTCGCGCTGCTGTGCTCCACCCGCGCACCCGGCGCCGCTAACGCCACCGCCTCGGCATCGCTGCCAGTCCGGAACACCGCCACGGTGTCGCGCAGCAGGCCGGCCTGCTCTCCGAGCGAATTCGCGGCTGCGGCCGCCTCTTCGACGAGCGCCGCGTTGCGCTGCGTGACTTTGTCGATCTGTGCGATCGCCTTGTTGACCTGCCCGATGCCGTCGCTCTGTTCCAGCGCTGCAGCCTCGATCTCGCCCATGATGCCGGTCACGCGGCCCACGGCTTCGCGTGCCTCTTCCATCGTGCGGCGCGCATCCTCAACCAGCATCGTGCCCTGTTCGACGCTCGCGCCCGATTCCGCGATCAGATCCTTGATCTCCTTCGCAGCCGTGCCCGAGCGTTGCGCGAGACTGCGCACCTCGGAGGCCACCACCGCAAAGCCGCGTCCCTGTTCGCCGGCGCGCGCCGCCTCGACAGCGGCATTCAGCGCAAGGATGTTGGTCTGGAACGCGATGCCCTCGATGATGCCGGTAATCTCCGCGACCTTGCGCGACGAAGCCGAAATCTCGCTCATCGTCTCGGTCACGCGTGTGACGAAGTCGGACCCGCGCGTCACCGTATCCAGCGCGCCTTGTGCGAGGTGGTTCGCCTGCTTCGCGCTGGCGGTGTTCTGCCTGACCGTCGCGGACAACTCTTCGAGGCTCGCCGCCGTCTGTTCGAGCGCGGCGGCCTGCTGCGACGTGCGGCTCGATAGATCCGCGTTGCCGGCCGCGATTTCGTTCGCGCCGAGCGCGATCGCATCGGTGCTGCCGCGCACGCGCGACACGGTGTTCGAAAGCCCGTCGCGCATTTGCATGAGCGCGGTCAGCAGCCGGCCCAATTCGTCGCGCGAGCGCACGCGCACGTCGATCGAGAGATCGCCGGCCGCGATGCTGTCGAAATGGCGGATAGCCTGGTCGACCGGCTTCACGATCGATGCCGTCACCCGTGTGCTCGCGGCGAGGCCCATCAGGACGCCGAGCGCGGCGAGCACAGCGAACGCCACCAGCGAATCGTGAAAGCGTGCAGCAGCCGTGTCCGCGTCCCGTTGCTGAACTTGTGTCTGGTACTGCTCCAGTTCGTCGATTGCCTTCGTATAGGCCGTGTAATAGCGCGCGGCCGCTTCGCCCTCGATCGAGCGGAACGTGTTGAAGTCGTTGTCGACGAGCGCCTTGTGTTCGGGTTCGAGCACCTGCTCGACGAATACCGTGCGCGCCTGCGCGGCGGCCCGCGCGAGGCGCCCTTCCTTCTCGCTGTCGAACGGACCGCCTGCGTATGCGCGAAACTCGTCGTTCGACTCGATCAACATCTGACGCGCATGCGCCAGCAACCCATCGGTCGATTTGCCGGCACCAAACAGCGTCTCCGTCTCGTAGCCGCCCAGTTCGACGCGCACCCGCAGCAGTTGTTCGGAGCTGGACTTGAGCGACATCATCGCCGCGGAACTGCGCTGCGCGTCGCGCAGGCTCTCGTTGGTCAACTTGAGGGCGCCGGAGGCAACGGCGATCACCATCAGCATCAGTCCAACGAAGATGACGACAAAGACCGTCAGTCGACTGCGGATAGTCAGATTTTTTAGCATGGTTGTTCCGTAGCGTATGGTCCGGTATGGAGGCACCCCAATCCGGGACTATCGGCTTGCACCGCAGGGGGTTGCATAGGGGATATCCATGACCAGGCAAGACTGTCGTCCAGTTGTGTCTCGTGCCGCCGCCGGAAGCTCAAGGTGAGATTCGCCGCCTGCCGACGTGGGACAATCGTGGATATCGGCCCATCGTCCTTTGATAAGGATGTCTTAATAACAAGGAAAATTCAGGACACTTTGCCCAGGTTAGGAGTGCCTTCCGAATAGGTGGCTGCTGGCCAGGGGAGAAACGTGGACGCGGCCCACAAACTGCGCGGCACCTGTGAACTGTCGCCCGTCATCCAAAAACGTACACACTTATTCAAATCATGTCTACCTGCGTATCACCCGGATAGCCCTCCGAAGCAGACGGCCCATATTTCCGGGGCCACGGTGTGAACAACTCGATCGCGACTGTACGGCTCCGTCGCAGCCAGAATGTCGCCGCCGGCTGGCACGGATTTCCGCTTTGCGCAGGTATCCAGCGCTCGTTTGCAACTCCGGTTATCCCTGGTCATCCAATATTGAACACAATGTTGATATGTGTCTATAATTTTACGGGTAATCCATCATCCGCAGCGCCAGGCGCGCGGCCAGCACGAACAATCCAGCGAGCGCGTCGCTCGCCGCGACCGAACCAGGAGACCTGATGCATATCGACCTTAGCAACAAGCGTGTCATCGTCACCGGTGCGTCGCGCGGCATCGGCCGCGCGATCGCCCGCGCATTCGCCGCGGAGGGAGCGCGCGTAGCGATCTGCGCACGCACCGCCGCCGACCTTGAAGCCGCCGGCGCAGACCTTCAGTCTCGCGGCGCAAGCGACGTGATCGCCCGCGCCGTCGACGTCACGGACACGGCCGGGGTACGGCAATTCGTCGAAGACATCGTCGCGCGCTGGGGTGGCATCGACGTGCTGATCAACAACGCCGGCCAGGGGCGTGGCGGCAATCTGGAAACCCTGACACCCGAGCAGATTCTCGAACACGCGAACGTGCTGCAAATGGGGCACTTCCGTTTCGTACAGGCGGTCGTGCCGCACATGCGCCAGCAGCGCTGGGGACGCATCGTCGAAATCAACGCGCTGGCCGGGGTCGTGCCGACGCCGGACGGCATTCCGTCGGTGGTCAACCGCGCGGCCTGTGTCGCGATGTCGAAGTCGCTCGGCATGTCGCTCGCGAAGGACAACATCCTCGTCAACACGCTGAACATGGGCTGGATCGATACCGGCCAGTGGGACCGCCACTACCGGGAGATGCCGGCAGGATGCTCGCGCGAGGAGTTCGACCAGATGGTCCTGAAAGTCGTGCCGCTTGGGCGCTTCGGCAAGCCCGAGGACGTCGCGGGGATGGCGCTGTTCCTCGCAAGCGATTACGCCAGTTTCATCAGCGCGGCGTCGATCGACATTGCCGGCGGCATGGGCGGCCAGATCGCCTATTACCCGACGCTCAAGCGCGACTTCTACGAGGCGGTCAAGGCACGCGGCGCGGCACAGCAGGCCGAGGCGGGCTAATACGCGCGGGCCGCGCCGGGAAACATCGCCCCGCGCGCGGCCGCCTCGCCAACCCACACGACGGAGACCGACTTGCAACCTGCCCCGATATCCCGTACGCCCGAGGAACGTTGGGCGTCGTCCGAGGCGCTGACAGCCGCGCACTATCCCTCGGCGGGCTATGCCTGGTATGTGATCGGCGTGCTGTTCGTCGTCACGCTGATGTCGCAGACGGACCGGCAACTGCCGTCGCTGGTCGTCGGGCCGCTACGCCGGGAGTTCGGCATCTCCGACACCGCGTTCAGCCTGCTTCAGGGCTATGCGTTCGCTGTCTTCTATACGCTCGCCGGGCTGCCGCTCGGACGCCTCGTCGATCGCGGCAGCCGGCGCAACCTGATTTGTGCAGGCCTCGCGTTCTGGGGCGTCGCCACCGCGCTGTTCGCATTCGGCCAGACCTATACGCAGTTGCTGCTTGCGCGTGTCGGCGTGGGCATCGGCGAGGCCGTGCTGGCGCCGGCCGCCTATTCGCTGATCGCCGATTGCGTCGAGCCTGCCCGCCGCGGCCGCGCGCTCGCGGTCTACTACACGTCGCTTGCCATCGGCTCCGGCGCATCGTTGCTGCTCGGCGGCTGGCTGCTTGCCGTCATCCCCGCCGCCGGCATGACGGTCGCCGGATTCGGCCATGTGCCGGCCTGGCGCGTGGCCTTCGTCGCCGCCGCGCTCCCCGCGTTGCCGCTCGCGCTGTTGATGCTCGCGTCCGTGCGCGAGCCCGTACGTCACGAGACGACGCCCTCCGTCGCCACCGAACGCGCGGCGTCCGTGCGCGAATTCGCGCGCTATCTGCACGCTCATGCCGGCACGTTCGCGCGCGTGCTGACCTATCCGGCCCTCCTGTCGATCATCGGCTATGGCGCGCTCGCGTGGGCACCCACGCTGTTCGCGCGCAGCTTTGGCATGCCCCCTTCGCATTCCGGTCCGCTGCTCGGCCTGATCGTCGCCGTCGCGGGCGCCGCCGGCACGCTCGCCAGCGGCGCGTTGAGCGACCGATGGGCCGCGCGCGGCGTCGGGGCGGCCCGGTTTCGCGTGGCGCTGGCCGGAGTGTGCCTGTTCGCCGCCCCTTCCGCGCTGTGGCCGCTGATGCCGAACGCACCGCTTGCGTTCGCGCTGCTGTTCGTCAACGTGCTCGGCCTGTCGGTCGCGCAGGCCGCGGCTCCGACGTCGATTCAGGCGGTCGTGCCGAACCGCCTGCGCGGCCAGGCGATCGCACTCTATCTGCTGCTCGCGGGGCTGCTCGGAATCGGCCTCGGCCCGACCGCCGTGGCGCTTCTCACCGAGCATCTCTTCCATCAAGACGCCGCGCTGCGCTATTCGCTCGCGCTGACCGCCGCTCCCGCAGCGCTGCTCGGCCTCTGGTTGATCGGCTCCGGGCTGCGGCCCTATGCGCGCACCTACGCTGCGCTGCACAGCACGTTGCACTGAATTCGCGGCGGCGTCGGCAGCCGCGCAGGAGCCGCCCGAGACGCGGCTCCTCAACGCAGCGTCACCCCGGGATACCGAGCCGTCCAACGTTGCGCGCGCTCGCCAGCTCGCGTTTCGCGCCGATCGTGTTACGCAGCACGCCGATTCCCTCGATCTCCGCTTCGACCGTATCGCCCGGCTGCAGAAAGCGGCCGTCCTCGAGCCCGACACCGCAAGTCGAACCGGTAAAGATGAGATCGCCCGGTTGCAGCTGAATGCGTGCGTCGACGTAGTTGAGCAGCTCGTCGAGCGGGAAGATCATGTGATCGGTCGTGTCGCGCTGGCGTTCTTCGCCGTTCACGCGCAGGCTTACCGTGACGCGTGGCTGTCCGGCGCCGCCGAACTCATCGAGTGTCGCAATCCACGGACCGACCGGCGCCGTGCGGTCAAGCGCCTTCTGCGTGAACAGGTCGAGCGAACCCAGCAGCTTGCCGGCGTCGCGCGCGCTGATGTCGTTCCCGACGGTATATCCGAGCAGGCACGCGCTCGCCTGCGGCTCCCCGTCAAGCGGCCGAGCCACCACCGCGACCAGTTCGACCTCGTAGTCGAGCTGTCCGGTCACGGCGGGATACTGAATCTCGCCGCCCGGAGCGACGAGCGCCGAAGACGGCTTGATGTAGGCGATCGTATGGGGCGGCGGCTCCTTGCGGCCGAGCCGCGTCAAATGCGTCAGATAGTTGAGCCCGACTCCGAACACGCGCGCACCGGGATGCACCGGCGGACATAGCTGCAGAGCAACGAGCGGCAGGCGCGCCCCCTCCAGGTCGAGCGCCGCGTCGCCGTGTTGCTCGAGCGCCGGCGCCCACACGTCGAACGGCGCGCGAATACGGCGCACATACCGCGCGGCCTCGTCGACCTGTGCCCAGAACGCCTCGCCCGACGCCTCACGCACTCTTGCAAGCTTCATCGCTTACTCCTCTTGACGATATCCCTGCGTTTTTGCCGACCACGGCATTGCAGGAAAATTTATATGAACATAATTAAAATAATTGTCTCGAATGTAGCATGATTCCCTTCGCAGGGCGAACCTCCGGCGAGCAATCAAGCCGTAGACGCTTGGGGTTTGCGCTGGGGTAAGCACTATGAACGGAATGTAAAAATTTGATTTATTCTCCATTCAGAATACGAAGGCTTTCTTTAGAATGAATCCGGCACGATGTCGCAACGACGTGCGCCTTGTCCTCGCGGGACAGAAGCCAGGTATCGGCGGTGCGCCGCCTTACATCCGCCCGCATTCATCAGACCGCTACGCCCAGGTATGAGAAAGAGCACCGTAACCGCGCAGAAAGCAGAGGTCGCCGAAACCGCCCCGGCAACCGTCCCGGCAACCGTCCCCCCAACCGAACTCCGCAAAAACGGCCCAACGAATGCCGTCGTCGTCAAGCCAGTGGCGAGTGCCATCCAGATCCTGCGTTACCTGACGCAGACCGGCGCGCCCGAACGCGCGACGGACATCGCGCGTCACCTGAAGATCAACCCCAGCACGTGCTTCAACATTCTTCGCACGCTGGTGGCCGAAGATGTGGTCGATTTCGATCCGCTCGCGAAGACGTATTCGGCGGGCATCGGACTTGCGCGCCTGGTCGAGCAGCTCGTCACGCAAGGGCAAAGGCTGCAGCTCGCCGCACCGCTCATGCACGATCTCGCCGCCGAGTTCGGCGTCACGGTCACGCTATGGCGCCGGCTCGGCACCGACCGTATCGTGCTCGTCTGCTCGGAGTCGAGTCCGACCGATCTGCATATCGGCATGCCCGCCGGCCAGCGGCTCCCGATACTCATGGGTGCGAGCGGCCGCCTGTTCGCCGCGAAACTCGACTTCACTGCGGAGCAGATGCGTGCGGAGTTCGCCAAGCTGCGCTGGGTCCGTCCCATGTCCTTCGAAGCCTACCAGCGCGAAGTCAACCGCGCGCGCCGGCGAGGCTGGGCGAGCGACGACGGCTACTTCGCCACCGGCGTGCGCGCGATTGCCGCGCCGGTATGCGATCGCGCAGGCAATATCGTATTCACCGTATCGACCGTGATGATCCGCGGCGACCGCGCCGAAGAACAGGTCGACGCGCTGGGCGAAGCCGTACGCGAACTGGGGCAGAGGCTCGAATCGGTACTTCTTTGAAACCAGCCGGGCCGCAGCCTCGCTGCGGCCCGGCAAGCGCGCCGAACGCGCGCACCGCAACATACTCCCTCCTGCGCTTCTTCCCCCACCGCCATCGTGATAGACGGTGCACCGCAGTCCCGCCAGCCACCGTCGCGACGACACGCCTGCAGCGCGTGTGCCCACGCACCCCAGCGCTGTTCGCCGCCGCTCCCTCTCCCGGTTAACCCTGAAAATCGGCCTTTTCGGCCAATAAAATGTACATAACTGTTGATTGTGTATAACTTCTTATCTAGTATTTCAGGACACCCACCCACTTCCACCCGGCGATCCCTTGCGATTGCCACCAACACGGGGAACCCTGATGAAACTGGAAGACCTCATTCTCGTCAGCGTGGACGACCATGCTATCGAGCCGCCCAATGCATTCGCCCATCACATGCCGGCCAAATACAAAGGCCGCGAACCAAAAGTCGTCCAGCGCGGCGGCCGGGACGTCTGGGAATTCGAAGCCAAGGCGACGGGTTACATGGGTCTCAATTCGGTAGTTGGTCGTCCGAAGGAAGAGTACGGCATGGAGCCGCTCAGCTACGAACACATGCGTCGCGGCACGTGGGACATCAAGGCGCGCGTCGACGATATGAACGCGAACGGCGTGCTCGGCTCGCTCTGCTTTCCGACCTTCCCCGGCTTCGCGGGCCAGCGTTTTCAGATGCACGAGGACCGCGGTGTTTCGCTCGCGGCGATTCAGGCCTATAACGACTGGCATCTGCACGACTGGTGCAATGCCGCGCCGGGCCGCTTCATTCCGCTCATGCTCGCGCCGTGGTGGGACATGCAGGCCGCCGCGGCCGAAGTCGAGCGCATGGCCAAACAGGGCGTGCATGCGCTGACGCTCTCGGACAATCCGACCGTTCACGGCTATCCGTCGATCCACAACGACTATTGGGACCCGCTGTGGAAGGCGTGCGCCGACAACGACGTCGTGATCTGTTGCCATATCGGCACCGGTGTGAAGGCATCCCACGCATCCGACGAATCGCCGATCGACGCCTGGATCACGTCGATGCCGATCGCGATCTCGAACTCTGCGGCGGACTGGATCTGGGCCCCGATGTGGAAGAAGTTCCCCAGGCTGCGCATGGCGCTGTCCGAAGGCGGCATCGGATGGATTCCGTACCTGCTGGAGCGCGCGGACTTCACGCACCGCCACCATCACGCATGGACGATGTCGAACTTCGGCGGCAAGATGCCGAGCGACATTTTCAACGAGCACTTCATCACCTGCTTCATCGAAGACAAGTTCGGCTTGAAGAATCTCGATTCGATCAACCTGGACAAGGTCACATGGGAGTGCGATTACCCTCATTCGGACTGCACCTGGCCGAACTCGGCGGATGTGTTCTGGGAACAGGCATCGGCGCAAAAGATCTCCGACGACGTCATCAACCGCATCACGCACCTGAACGCGATGCGCGAGTTCTCATATGATCCGTTCGCGATCCTCGGCCGCGAAAACTGCACGGTCGGCGCGCTGCGCGCCCAGGCGAAGCACGTCAGCATCGAACCGGCACTGGGCCTCGGTGGCGCGGCGCCGGTGCGCGATCCGAACAAGCCGGTGACGTCGGGGGACATCAACCGCATGTTCGCCTCCGCCGACGCGCAGACCGCACTGTAGACGTCGCCCTCGCGCAGCGACGTCATGAGGATGTCTGCGGACGTCGCTGCGCCGTTCGTCAATCGAGACCGAAGCGCCTTGCCTGGCAGGCGGCGCTCGCGTACACGCGCCTTGATCGCACCATGTCCGTTACTGCATTCCGCTATCACCCAATTCCTCTGGACGACGAACCATTACGCAAGGAGGTACGCGAGTTCCTTGACGACGCGTTGAGCGACCGGCCTCCCCTGCGCCGCGCCGAATCGTGGATGGGCGCCGATCCGGCGTTCAGCCGCAAGCTCGGCGAGCGCGGCTGGATCGGCATGGCGCTGCCGAAGCGCTACGGCGGCGGCGAAGCCGGACCGTTTGCGCGCTACGTCGTCATCGAGGAACTGCTCGCCGCCGGTGCGCCGGTATCGGCGCACTGGATCGCCGATCGCCAGAGCGGCCCGCTGATCCTGCGCTACGGCACCGACGCGCAGCGCGAACGGTATCTGCCGGCCATCTGCCGCGGCGAAAGTTATTTCTGCATCGGCATGAGCGAGCCCAACTCGGGTTCCGATCTGGCTTCGATCCGTACGCACGCGGAGCGCGCCGGCGACGGCTGGGTGCTCAACGGCCACAAGCTCTGGACGACCAACGCGCACTACTCCCACTACATGATCGCGCTGGTGCGAACCGCCGGAAAGACGGCCTCGCGTCACGAGGGCATGTCGCAGTTCGTCATCGACCTGAAGGCGCCGGGCGTGACGATCCGCCCGATCCGCGACCTGGCCGGCGGCGAGCACTTCAACGAAGTCTTTTTCGACGATGTCGAACTCGGCCCCGATGCGCTGATCGGCACCGAGGGCCAGGGCTGGGAACAGGTCACGGCGGAGCTCGCATTCGAACGCAGCGGTCCCGAACGTTTCCTGAGCAGCATCGCCCTGCTGCACACGATGATCGACGCCATCGGCAAGCGGCCCGACGCGCTGCAGGCTCGCGAGATCGGTCGCCTCGCCGCACGGCTCTTCACCTTGCGGCAGATGTCGCTATCGGTCACGGCGGAACTCGCGGCGGGACGCAATCCCGCGTGGGCCGCTTCCTGCGTGAAGGATCTCGGCACAGCGTTCGAGCAGGAGATACCCGAAGCGGCGCAGCTGCTGCTCGATGTCCCGCCCAGCACCGCAGGCGGTTCCGATCACGCGCGCGTGCTCGCCTATCTGATGCAGATGGCACCTTCGTTCTCGCTGCGAGGCGGCACACGCGAAATCCTGCGCGGCATCATCGCCCGTGGACTTGGACTTCGGTAACGGCCATGAAAGCAATTTTTGAATCGACGATCGAGCGCGTGCTCATCGATACGGTGACGCCCGATCTGCTGCATCGTTGCGAAGCCGGCGAATGGCCGTCGCAGCTTTGGAGCGCCATCGAGGAGTCGGGCTTCGCCGTCGCGGCGGCCCCGGAGGCCTCCGGCGGCGCGGGCGCAAGCTGGGACGATCTGTTCGGTGTCGTGCGCGCCGCGGGCCGCTACAGCCTGCCGGTGCCGCTGCCCGAAACGCTGCTCGCGAATGCGCTGCTCGGCGAGTGCGGGCTCGATGCGATCAACGCGCCGCTCGGCATCGCCGGCAGCGGCCGGTTGACGCTCGCCCAGGGCCGTGTCAGCGGCACGCTGGTCGATGTGCCCTGGGGCCGCGAAGTGCGGCATGTCGTGGCGATCGCCGGCGCGAGCGAGCCCATGGTCGTCCTGCTCGACACCGGCGACGCCCAGTGTACGCGGCGGCTCAACACGGCGGGCGAGCCGCGCGACGAGCTGCGCTTCGAGCGCGCCACGTGCGTGAGCTGCGCCCCGCTTCCACCCGACCTTCAGCCGGACGTGCTGCACCTCGGCGGCGCGATGCTGCGCGGCGCACAGATCGCGGGCGCCATGCAAGCCATCGTCGACCTGACCGTCGGCTACTCGACCGAGCGCGTGCAGTTCGGCAAACCCATCGCCTCGTTCCAGGCGCTGCAGCAGCAAATCGCCGTGCTGGCCGAACACGCAGCGGCAGCGACCGTGGCCGCCGAATGTGCGTTCGCCAGCTCGCTCAACGGCGCCGGCTGCTTCGCGACGCTGCCGATCGCAGCCGCGAAGATCTGTGCCGGCGAGGCGGCAAGCATCGGCGCCGCCATCGCGCACACGGTCCACGGCGCCATCGGCTTTACGCACGAACATGCACTGCATTGCTCCACGCGCCGGTTGTGGTCGTGGCGCAGCGAATTCGGCAACACCACCGCGTGGGCGCAGCGGCTCGGTACGGCGATCTGCACAGGCGGCTCGCCGGCGCTGTGGCCCGCGATCACGGCCGGCCGGCTCGAACGGCTCGTTCAGACCAAAGGAACCGCAGCATGACCGAACCGTTTCTCATCATCGAGCATGAAGGCGCCGTGCTGAGCGCGCGCCTGAACAGTCCGCAAACGCGCAATGCGCTGTCCGAGCCCGCGCAGATGGACGAACTGGTCGAACTGTGCAACCGCGTGCGGCGCGACCGGACCGTCAAGGCGGTCGTGCTGACCGGCGAAGGCAGCGCGTTTTGCGCGGGCGGCAACGTCAAGGACATGCGCGATCGCGGCGGCATATTCGCCGGCTCGCCGCACGACCTGCGCGAGAGCTACCGCAACACCATCCAGCGCATTCCGCTCGCGCTCTACGAGCTCGACGTGCCGGTCATCGCAGCGATCAACGGGCCGGCCATCGGCGCGGGGCTCGATCTCGCCTGCATGTGCGACATCCGGATCGCGTCGGACAAGGCGCTGTTCGCCGAGAGCTTCGTCAAGGTCGGCATCGTGCCGGGCGACGGCGGGGCGTGGCTGCTGCCGCGCGCCATCGGCATGCAGCGCGCGAGCCTCATGGCGTTCACGGGCGAAACCATCGACGCCGCGAAAGCACTCGAATGGGGGCTCGTCGCCGAAGTGGTCCCCGCCGACCAGTTGATGACGCATGCGCTGGGCCTCGCGCGGCGCATCGCCGGCAATGCGTCGCACGCGCTGCGGCTAACCAAGCGCCTGCTGCGGGAAGGCCAGCACATGCGCCTCGATTCGCTGCTGGAGATGTCGGCGGCGTATCAGGCCCTCGCGCATCACACGCACGACCACCTCGAAGCGGTCAACGCGTTTCTGGACAAGCGGGCGCCGCAATTCACGGACCGCTAGAGGGCCTGTTCACGCGCTCCGTCCTTACACAAGACCGATTGAATCGCAGGATAACCAACATGCGAACCGTATTCCGGGAAGACCACGAACTATTCCGCCAGCAGGCGCGCCGTTTCATCGAAAACGAAATCGTCCCGTATCTGCACGATTGGGAGCACGCCGGCATCGTGCCTAAGGAGCTCTGGCGCAAGGCCGGCGAAATCGGCCTGCTCTGCTCGACCGTACCGGAAGAGTATGGCGGCAGCGGCGGCGACTTCGGCCACTCGGCCGTGATGATCGAGGAGCTGGCGCGCGTCAATGCGACGGCGGTCGGGTTCACGACGCACTCGGAGATCGTCGCGCCCTACCTCGTCGCCTACGGCACCGAGGAGCAGAAGCGCCGGTGGCTGCCGCGCATGGCGGCAGGCGAATTGATCGGCGTAATCGCGATGAGCGAGCCCGGCATCGGCAGCGACCTGCGTTCGATGCGAACGACCGCCCGGCGCGAGGGCAGCGACTACATCGTCAACGGCCAGAAGACCTTCATCACGAACGGCGGCAACGCCGGGCTCGTCGTGACCGCGACCAAGCTCGATCCGCAATCGAGAGACCTGACGCTGATCTGCGTCGAGGAAGACACGCCCGGATTCTCCAAGGGAAGACTGCTGGAGAAGATCGGACTCAAGGGGCAGGACACGGCGGAACTGTTCTTCGACAACGTCCGCGTGCCGGCCGAATTCCGGCTCGGCGAGGAAAACGAAGGCTTTCGCTACCTGACGCATCAGCTCGCCTGGGAACGCACGATCATCGGCATTCGCGCGGCGGCCTCCATCGACTCGCTGCTGGACGAAACCGTCGGGTATACGCGCGATCGTCAGGTGTTCGGCAAGCGGCTGTTCGACTTCCAGAACACACGCTTCAAGCTCGCCGAAGTCAAGGCGCAGGCCACGATGCTGCGCACGTTCGTCGACGATTGCCTCGGCAAGGCCATGCGCGGCGAGCTGACCGCCGAGGTCGGCGCGATGTGCAAGCTCGTGGGCTCCGAGCTGCAAGGCAAGCTGCTCGACGAACTGCTGCAGCTGCACGGCGGATACGGCTTCATGAGCGAATACCGGATCAGCCGTGCGTGGGTGGACGCGCGCGTCGCGCGTATCTACGGCGGCACCTCGGAAATCATGAAGGAAATCATCAGCCGCTCGCTTTGACTGTGCCGCCCGAGCAACGGCAATACAACAGAGGACTCTCCCATGCCCAAAGTCTCATTCACCTCACACGACGGCGTCACGACCGAAGTCGAAGCCGCCGACGGCGTCACGCTCATGCAGATCGCGCTCGAACGGGGCATCGGCGGCATCAGCGGGGACTGCGGCGGCGCGTGCCAGTGCTGCACCTGCCACGTTTTCGTCGACGAAGCGTGGCAGTCGAGGCTGCCTTCCATGGACGAAATGGAAGATGCGATGCTCGACAGCACCGCCGAGCCGCGCCGCGCCAATAGCCGCCTGTCGTGCCAGCTCACGATGCGCGCCGAACTCGACGGGCTGGTCGTCCACCTGCCCGCCACGCAAATCTGACGAAGGCGGCGTGCAAGCGGACGATCGAGCGGGCGATTGCGTGCCTGACGGAGACCAGACATGTCGAAGGGAATTCTGCAAGGCGTGCGGGTGCTCGACCTGGCGGCGGACACGGCCGGATCGGTGGCCGCGCTGCAGTTGTCCGAGGCCGGTGCGGAGGTGATCAAGATCGAGCCGCCCGGCGGCGCGCCGCTGCGCGGCAGCCCCGGCTTTGCGGTGTGGAACCGCGGCAAGAAAAGCGTCGTGCTCGACCTTGCGACCGCCGAAGGCCGTGCGTCGCTGGACCGGCTGCTTGCTGCATCGGACGTGCTGATCCACGAGTTCACGCCTCGCGAGGCGACCGCACGCGGTCTCGACGACGCCGGCCTGCGCACGCGCTTTCCCCACCTGATCGTCTCCGCCGCGTCGGGCTGGCCGTCGAACCACCCCGACGCCGAACGGCCGCCGCGCGAAACGCTCGTGCTCGCGCGGCTCGGTTTGATGGCGGAGCAGCCCGGTCATCGACCCGGCCCGGTTTTCATCCGCATGCCGTACGCGAGCTTCTGCACTGCGTGGCTCTGCGCGATCGGCGTCGTCGCGCGGCTGATCCAGCGCGGGCGCGGACGCGGAGTCGGCCCTGCACACACGAGCCTTGCCCAGGGCGCGCTGATTCCCATGACGATGCACTGGGCGCGCGCCGAAACCCCCTCGGCGTCCTTCGCCAAGGGCCTCGACAAGTCCGTCGCGGTCGCCATTCATCAATGTTCGGACGGCGAGTGGATTCACGTCCACTACGCACCCGACGCGGCGCCATACATGCGCGAGGCCCTCGACGCGCTGGGCCCCGAAGGCGTCGCGGCAGCCAACGCGCGCTGGGGCAAGAACCACACCGCGCCGAACTTCGGCGCCAACCGGGAGATCTTCGCGACGCGCCCTGCCCGCGAATGGCTGGAACACCTGTGGGCCCACGACGTTGCGGCACAGCCCGCCGCGCCTTTCGGCGCGCTCTATTTCGACGAGCAGGCGCGCGTGAACGGGTATATCGCCGAGGTCGACGACCCGCAGTTCGGCCTGACCCTGCAGCCCGGCCCCGCTTACGCGGTCACGCCGCCCGCGAGGGTCGCGCGCGACGGTCTGCGTCCGTTGGGCGCGGACAAGCACGCCGTGCTCGAGGCGCTGGCGTCGAAACCGCCTCCCGCGACGGCCGGCGCCGCGACCGCGCCGCCTCTCGAAGGTATCCGTATCCTCGACTTCGGCGCCTATCTCGCGGGACCGTTCGGCGCGATGCTGCTCGCGGATCTCGGCGCGGACGTGATCAAGGTCGAGCCGACCAGCGGCGACGTCATGCGCTATCTGGACCGCGTCTTCTGCGGCTGCCAGCGCGGCAAGCGCAGCGTCGCGCTGAACATGAAGGACGCCCGCACCCGGCCGGTCGTCGAAGCCCTCGCGCGCTGGGCCGACGCGTTCCATCACAACATGCGCCTGCCGGCCGCGCGCAAGCTGGGTCTCGACTACGAAAGCCTGCGCGCCGCCAATCCCGCCCTCGTCGGCTGTCATATCAGCTCGTATGGACCCGGCGGCACGCGCGCCGACTGGCCGGGCTTCGACCAGCTCTTCCAGGCCGCGTGCGGCTGGGAAGTCGAAAACGGCGGCGAGGGCAATCCGCCGATGTGGCTGCGCTTCGGTGTCTGCGATCACCTCGCCGCGCTGGCGTCGGCCTACGCGCTGCTGCTGGGTCTCTATCACCGCGACCGGACGGGCTCGGGCCAGATGACGTCCGCGTCATTGCTAGGCGCGACGATCCTCAGCACCGGCGAGACGGTGGTTCGCGCCGATGGCAGTATCGACGCTTTCGCCCGTCTCGACCGGGATCAGACCGGCGTGTCGTCGTTTCATCGGCTGTATGCGTGCCGGGACGGCTGGGTCGCCGTTGCGGCATTGACGGACGACGAGCAGATACGTTTCGCGAAGCTCGTGCGAGGCGACGCGCAGGCATTCTTTGCCGCCCGCGACCGGCACGCCCTGGAGGCCATGCTCGAAGACGCCGGCATTCCGGCCTCCGTCGTTCGCGAAGAGCAACACCACGCGTTCCTCGACAACCCCGGCAATCGCGCCGCGGGCCTCGTGATGAACGCGCGGCACGCGACCCAGGGCCGCCTGGAGCAGATCGGCGCCTTCTGGAATCTCGGCGATGCACGCGCCCTGCCCGACCGTGCCGCGCCGGCGCTCGGCGAACACAGCCGCGAAGTGCTGGCGGCGCTCGGGCTGCCTCAGGCGGAAATCGAAGCGCTCGCGGACGCAGGCCTCATCGCGGGGTGACGACGCAGTTCGCCGGGAAGCACCCGCCCCCCGGCGTCGCCGGGCTACCGCTCAATCCCACACCACGTGCACGGCATCCGGCCCGCGCAATTGCGCGCCGACGATCTTCGGCGGCGACCGGTCCGGATCGAGGCGAAGGTTCGGCAGCAGATCGAGAATCGCGTTGACCGCCACCTGCAGCTCGACCTTCGCGATGAACTGCCCGATGCACATGTGCGGCCCGAATCCGAAACCGAACGAGGGCTTCGGCCTGCGATCGATATCGAACGTCTCGCTGTTCTCGAACACCTCTTCGTCGCGGTTCGCCGACGACACGATGCATTGCACCATCGCGCCCTTCGGAATCGCCACGCCGCCGATCTCCGTGTCGACCGCCGCCTGACGCACCTTGAAGGTCGCGACCGGCTCGAAGCGCACCGCTTCGTCGATCGCCTTCGGCACGAGGCTGCGGTCCGCCTTCACCCGTTCGAGCAGCGCGGGCCGTTCGAGCAGCAGCGTCATCAGCGAGCCGAACGTGCGCGTCGTAGTCTCGCCCGCCGCCGGCAGCAGCGAGCGCACGAACGTCGCGATGTCGTGGTCGTCCAGACGACGTCCCTCGTATTCCGCGCGGATCAGGCGGGAAATGAGGTCCTCGCCCTCCGCACCTTTCGCGCGCACGACGGCAACCTCGCTCCGGATCGCCGTATAAAGCGCCTCGGCCGCTTCCATCGCGGCCTTGCGCGCGATCGCGGCCTTTTCCGCATCGACCTGCGGCCCAGCCAGAATCGCCAGCGCCCACGCAGCGTACTGCTCGACCTGTTCCGGCCGGTCGTCCGCGAAGCCGATCAGCGAATAGATGAGGCGAATCGGAAAATGCAGGCCGAAATGCATCAGGTCGGCCCGCCGCCTCGGCGCCATGGGCCCGATGAACTCGTTGCGCACGATCGGCTCCATCTTCGATTCGCGCCACCGGTTCACCACCTCAGGAAGAAACACCGGCTGCAGCAACGCGCGCGCGCGGCGATGCGCCTCACCGTCGAGGCCGGTCAGGATCAGGCCGTCGAAAAACGACCCCAGTCCCTCGGCGATAAAGCCGCTCGTGAAGTTAGTCGCGTCGCGCAGCACGGACATCACGTCCTTGTACTTGAAGAGCGTGAAGGTCGGACGGTTCGGGTCGAGCTTCGCGATGTTGGGCACCCCGAGGCTGGCCATGAAGTCCTGCGCGATCACGGGCGAGTTCCTGCGCATGTCGCGATAAATCGCGTTCAGATCGACGTCGCTGCCGCGATAGTTGCTCGCGGCGCTTTCGAATGCACTTTCGAGTGCGGTCGACTTGGCGGGGCTGTTCATTCCGGTCTCCATTACTGTTGTCGTTCGCGCTGCGCGCCGCGCGAATCACGCTTCATAGGCCCTCTGGGCCTGGGTCATGCGCCCGCCCGCCAGCATCAGCGCGCAGAACATGTTGAGTTCGACGATCTGCGGCACGCTGAACCGCGCGCGCAGATCGGCGAAGATCGCCTCGTCGATGGCGAGCGGATCGGACGCGAACAGTTCAGCGAACCGCAGCGCCGCGCGCTCCGCCTCGCTGAAGCGCGGGTCGGACGACGCGAGGCACGCCAGATCGGCGTCGGTCACCGTGGCGGACTTGCGCGCCGTCTGGCAGGCGCGGCACGTCGTGAACGAGGCAATGCGCAGTCGCACAAGTTCGCGCAGCCGTTCGTCGAGTACGCCGTGGTTGTGCATCTGATCGAGCGCGGCAAGCCAGGCCATCGCGACTTCGGGACGGTGCGCCCACACCTGGACCGGCGTGGTCGAGCTCAGCATGCGCGTGCTCAGCCCGCGTCGCACCACGTCGGCGAGCCCTTTCGGGAACTGCTTCAGCGGAATCAGCGGCAGCAAGGCCATATCGTCTCCTCCACATCGGGCATTGCGACAGGCTCAATCGAGCCGTTCGATGAGCGTCGCCGTGCCCATGCCGCCCGCGCAGCAGATCGCCTGCAGGCCGTAGCGGGCGCCGCGGCGCTCCAGTTCGTGCAGCATCGACGTCATGATGCGCGCGCCGCTCGCGCCCAGCGGATGACCGAGGGCGATCGCGCCGCCATTCACGTTGAGCTTCGCGTGCGGCACGCCGAACTCTTTCATCCAGACGAGCGGCACCGGTGCGAAGGCCTCGTTGACCTCGAACAGATCGATGTCGCCGAGCCCGAGTCCCGCCTTTTCCAGCACCTGGCGCGTCGCCAGGATCGGGCCGGTCAGCATCAGCGTCGGGTTCGAGCCAACGGTCGTCACCGCGCGCACGCGTGCGCGCGCTTTCACGCCGAGCTTGCGCGCCTTGTCCGACGACATCAGCAGGAGCGCCGCCGCCCCGTCCGAGATCTGCGACGAGTTGCCGGCCGTCAGGCGGCCGTCGCTGCGAAAGCTCGACTTCAGCGCGGCGAGCTTGTCCGCGTTCGTCCCCGGACGGATCGTCTCGTCGGCGGCAAAGAGCGCCGCCTCGCCTTCGAGCGACTTCTCGCGCAGCCGGCCGACCGGCACCGGCACGATCTCGCGTTCGAACCAGCCTTCGGCCGCGGCCGCCGCCGCGCGCCGATGGCTCTCGACCGAGTACGCGTCCAGTTGCGCGCGGGTGAGCGCCCAGCGGTCGCACAGGCGCTCCGCCGCCTCGCCCTGGCTCGTCAGCTCGAAGCGTTCGCTCGCCATCCAGCCGAACGCTTCGCCGTGCAGGTCGCGGTTGCTCCCCATCGGCACGCGGCTCATGCTCTCCGCGCCGCCCGCGACGATCACATCGGCGGCGCCGAACGCGATCAGCCCCGCGGCGACGTGGACCGCCTCTTCGCCGGACCCGCACTTGCGGTCGATCGTCAGGCCCGGAATGGTCTCGGGCCAGCCCGCGCCGAGCACCGAGGTCCGGGCGATGTTCGCCGACTGCTCGCCGATCTGCGTGACGCAGCCGAACACGACATCGTTGACGGACTGCGGCTTTACGCCCGCGCGCTGGATCAGTTGATCGATGACGAGCGCGCCGAGATGATCGGCGCGCACGCTGGCGAGGGCGCCGCGAAATCTGCCGATCGGCGTACGCACGGCATCCACGATGACGACGTCACGTGTCATAGCGCGCTCCCCTTGAGGCCCGAGCCGGGTACGCGCTGGCCGTCCTCGTAGCGATAGACGCCATGTCCGGTCTTGCGGCCGAGACGCCCCGCCGCCACCATCTTGATGATGAGCGGACACGGCCGGAACTTCTCGCCAAGCGTCTGATGCAGATACTTCAGCACGGACAGGCGCGTATCCCAGCCGGTAAGGTCGCCGAGTTCGAGCGGCCCCATCGGATGATTGAAGCCGAGACGCAGGGCCGTGTCGATGTCCTCGGCGCTCGCGGTGCCGTCCTGGAGCATCCACATCGCCTCGTTGCCGAGCAGCGCCGACATGCGGCTCGTCGTGAGGCCCGGCGCTTCGTTGACGATGATCGAGGTCTTGCCGAGCGCGTCCGAGTATTCGCGCGCGACGGCCACCGTTTCGTCGCTCGTCGCGAGCCCGCGCACGAGTTCGACCAGCTTCATCTTGTGGACCGGATTGAAAAAATGCATGCCGATCACGCGTTCCGGCTTCGTCACGGCCGTCGCGATTTCCGTCACGCTGAGCGCCGAGGTGTTGGTCGCGTAGATCGCCTCGTCCGCCATCACCGCCGCCGCCTCGGCCAGCACCGCCTGCTTGACGGGCAGCTTCTCCGTCACGGTCTCGACCAGCAGCCGGGCACCCGCCGCGCCCTTCGTCAGCTCGCGCTCGATCGACAGCCGGTCCCGGGCGGCCTGCGCATCGGCCGCCTGCACCTTGCCGAGCCGCACGCCGTCGTCGAGTATCTTGCCGATCGACTGGCGAGCGCGCTCGAGTGCGTTTTCGTCGGTGTCGACCAGCACGGTCGGAAAGCCCGAGCTCGCGAACGCGTGAGCGATGCCCGTGCCCATCAGTCCCGCGCCCGCCACCACGACCTTGTTGTTCTTCAGTGTCATCCCTGTTCTCCCCTCATGCCGATTCGATTACCGTCACGACGTTGCGCAGCGTGCCGATGCCCTCTATCTCCGCCTCCACGACGTCCCCCGGATTGAGAAAACGGCCGGTGCCCTGGCCCGTGCCCTCGGGCGAGCCGGTGAACAGCACGTCGCCCGGCGCGAAGCTCGACCGCTCGTCGACGAAGCGCACCAGCTCGGCCACGTTCCAGGTCATCTCCCCGCACGAAGCGTCCTGACGCGTCTCGCCGTTCACCTTGAGCGTCATGCGCAGCACGGGGCTGCCGCCCGGAAATTCGTCGCGCGTCACGATCCACGGGCCGAGGCCTGTGGACCGGTCCTGACTTTTCGCGGCGAACAGGTCCATCCCGACACCCGGCGGACCGCTGCGCTGAAGGTCGCGGGCGCTCACGTCGTTGCCCACCGTGTAGCCGAGCACGCCCGAAAGCGGATCGTTGCGGTCGACCTTCTCCGCGCCGATCACCGCGACGAGCTCGACTTCGTGATCGAGTTCCTTCGTGAGCGGCGGGTAGCGGATCGGATCGTGCGCGCCGATCAGCGCGCCGTAGGCCTTCAGGAACGCGACCGGCTGGCTGTGGCTACGCATGCCGAAATCGGCTTTCAGATGCTTCGCGTAGTTCGCGCCCGCCACCACGACGCGGTTCGTGGGCTCGATCGGCGGAAGCAAGCGCACGTCCGCGAGCGGCCGCTCCGATCCGGTGAACGTCAATGCACGCTCCCCTTCGCCGCGCGCGAGCGCCGGCCCCCAGTCCGCGGGGCCGCCGGCGACCGGCCTCAGCGCGGCGCGGGCCGTGTCGACCACGGCCCAGAACGGCGTGCCGCCGTCGCTGCAACGGGCGAGCTTCATGCGCTTACCGCCTGCTTCTTCGCGGGCGCACCGATCTTCGCAGGATCGAGATGCAGCAGCTCGCACGCGTTCTTCCAGCGGATCTTCTGCAGGTCGTCGTCCGAAAGGCGCAGCCCTTCGGTCAGGTCGTGGCGCACGGCGTCGCTGCCGCCGAAGTTGCTGCCGTAGAGCACGCGGTCGGCGCCGATGATGTCGATGAGCGCCTGGCGCATCGGAATTTCGTGCAACTCCACGTCGAAGTAGAAGTTGCTCTTCAGATACTCCAGCACCGGCTTCTTGTTGTGCGCGACGTCGAGATTGCCGTTGCATTGCGCGAGGCGTCCGAGCTGATACGGAACATAGCCGCCGCCGTGCGTGATGTAGACCTTCAGGCCAGGAAAGCGGTCCAGCACGCCGCCGCAGACCAGGTTCCAGAAACAACGCGTCTCGTCGTACTGCATGCCGACGATCGCCGTCGTTTCATAACGGTCGTCGTTTGCCTTCTTGCCCCAGGTGACCGACTGGTTATAGCCGTGAATGAACATCGGCAGGTCGAGATCGCAAAGCACTTTCCAGACCGGGTCGAGTTCGGGCGAATCGAATTCGAGGCCGCCGAAATTCGCGCCGCCGGCCACGAGCCCCTTCGCGCCCAGCTCGGTGCAGGCCCGGCGCAGTTCGAGCGCGGCCTGTTCGGGCGCGTTCAGCGCAGCATGCGCCCAGAACATCAGCCGGTCCGGCGCCGCGGAACAGTATTCGGCCAGCGTGTCGTTGACCTTCGTCGCGAACGGCACGGAGAACTCCTTCTCCGCCCAGTACATGTAGCAATGCGAGGGCACCGATACGACCTGCGCGTTCTGGCCTGCCGCATCCATGCCGGCGAGCCGCACCTTCGGGTCGGCCCAGCGCGCCTGATACGCCTCGACCGTCGGCCCGTTCCCCGCGCGGACCAGCGCCTTGCGTTCGGGCGAACCCAGCGTCAGGATCCAGTCGCCCACGCGCAGCTTGACGTCGCCGTCTTCGTGCCGCTCGAAAAAGGGACCCCAGTGAGGGTGCTGGTTGTAATAGCCCGGATGCGGTGCGTGAGCATGAAGGTCGATGAGCATGTTGTCTCCTTGCGCCTGCGATGGCACAGATGTGTAGAAGAAAGACCCGTCCAGGGCGGGTCTCGTCTCCGGACACACGACAACCGGATACGCGAAGCCGCTCAGACTGCCGTCATCATGCCAATGTTAGTCATTTAATGCAAATGTGTTTAAATTAAATGTCCCTGCTTGGTCCGCTAGCGCCTCGCCCGCGTCGGGCCGCCAAAGCGCAGCGCATCGATCAGACGCCCGATGCGGCGCGGCATCTCGTCGAGATCCGCCTCGCTGTCGATGATCTGTTCGCTCATCACGAAGCGGATGATCAGGTCGCAGACCAGTTCGCGATCGAGCTTCACGCCGAGGCGGTCGTCCCAGACTTCGAATACCGGCGCGAGCAGCACCTGAAAGCGGATTGCCGAGTCGTGAAAGATCCGTTTGTAGAAGCGCAGCGCGAATTCGGGCGCGACGACGAACAGGCGCCGCGGGCTGCCGACCTTCAGGTAGTCGTGCAGATAGTGGATAAGCGCGACGAAGCGCTCGTCGGGGTCCCCGTACGACTCCAGCAACGCCGCGGTCGTGCGGTGGAAACGCTCGCGCCGGTGCCGCGAGAACCCTTCCAGCAGTTCGTCCTGCGACGCGAAGTAGCGATAGAAGGTCCCGCGTGAAATACCTGCTTTTTCACAGACTTCCAGGATCGAAATGCGCTCGGCGCCTGACTCGAGCACGACCTTCTCCGTCGCGGCGAAGATGTTCTCGATGGTCTGCTCGGAACGCCGGTTGCTGCGCCGCCGGCGCGGCGCCGGTGCGGGCGCTGTCGCTGGCGGCGCAGCGGCTGCGTCGTCGTCCACCCCCTTGTTCTCTGCCACGCGACGCCGGGCCTTCGGGGCTCCGTCGCTTGCATGGGAACCGCGGCGCGGGCCTTTTCCGGAGACCGATTCCGGGCCGGACCTGTCGTGGCCCGTTGCATGTCGGACTGCTGCAGTTGCCTTCGGTGGCGTGAGATTCTTCGACATAATTTGAATAGATTCGCAAAAAGTGTTCGGGTTTATCCGCAGACCATGATGACGATGTAAATACTAGAATTCCATTCTGAAATCAGAATCAAAGGGCAACGTGCCCGCATCGCTACCGGAGACGACGATATGGCAGGAACTGGAAGGGCTGACACCTGGTCGCTCGGCGAACAGGACACCGTTATTGCGGCACTCGATCGAGCCGTCGCCGCACATCCGGACCGGGTGCTGCTCGACTTCTCGGGCGATCTGTACACCTATGCACAGGTCGACCAGTTGTCCACCCGTCTTGCCAATTCGCTCGCGGAACTCGGCGTGACGGCAAGCCAGACGGTCGTCACGATGCTCGACAACAATCTCGACGCCGTGATCACATGGCTCGCGATCAACAAGCTGTGCGCGGTCAGCGTGCCGATCAATACGGCCCTGCGCGGCGAATTCCTGCGTCACCAGCTCGACGACGCGAGCGCACGGCTCGTCATCTGCGAGGGCGATTACGTCGAGCGCATCGCGGCCGTTGCCGATCAGCTCAAGGAAGTCAGGCGCGTGCTGCATCGGGGCACGACCACCGTCAAGCAATGCGGCGCGCTTACGCTGGCGCCTCTCGACGAGCACCGCGGCAGCGACGACACGCCGCTCAGCCGCAAGCCGAATCCGTGGGACCTCGCGAGCCTCATCTATACGTCGGGCACGACCGGGCCGTCCAAGGGCTGCATGATCAGCTACAACTTCATGTGCAATCTCGCGCGCCAGCAGTTGCGGGCGGGACCCGCGACGGCGAACGACATCACGATCACGCCGCTGCCGCTCTTTCACATGAACGCGCTTGCGGTCGGCGTGCTCTCGAACATACTCGTGGGCGCGCGCGTCGCCATCGTGCCGCGCTTTTCGGTGTCGAAGTTCTGGTCCGAGGTCGAGCGCAGCGGCGCGACCATCGCGTCGATTCTCGGCGGCATGGGCGGCCTGCTCGCCAACGCACCCGACGACGAAGCGGCGAAGCGATGCTTCGGCCAGATCCATACGGTTCGCGGCAATCCGTTCACCGAGGCGACCAAGCAGATCTGGCGCGAGCGCTTCGGCGCAAGGCAGGTAGGCGGCAACGGCTACGGGCTGACCGAGGCCTGCGTGATCACGTCGCTGCCGGCCGGCGAGTACGCGGCACCGGGCTCCTCGGGCAAGCGCATCCCCGAGTTCGACGTCCGTATCGTCGACGAACTCGACCGCGAGCTGCCCGCGAATCAGGCGGGCGAAATCGTCTGCCGTCCTCTGCATCCCGACGTGATGTTCATGGGCTACTGGCGTCGGCCGGAGGACACGCTCAAGCTGTTGCGAAACTTGTGGTTTCATACAGGCGACATTGGCAAGTTCGACGACGATGGGTTCTTCTACTTCGTCGACCGGAAAAAAGACTATCTGCGCAGGCGCGGCGAGAACATCTCCAGCTTCGAGATGGAATCGGCGTTTTCGCGTCATCCCGCCATCGCCGAAGTGGCCGTGCATGCCGTCCCCTCGGACAAAGGCGAGGACGACGTCAAGGTCACGGCCGTTCTCAACCCGGATGCCACCCTGACGGCCGAAGCCCTGTTTCACTGGGCAACGGACGCCGTGCCGTACTACGCGCTGCCGCGCTACATCGAGTTCCGCGACTCACTGCCCAAGAACCCGCAGGGCCGCATTCTCAAATACCAGTTGCGCGACGAGGGCAAGACGCCGAATACCTGGGATCTCGAAACCACCGACATCAAGGTCGCGCGACGCTGAGCCGCTCCGGGGCGCGAGCCCCGCTTTCACCCCATCTTCACCTCATCCCCAACGCAGCCGCGCCGGCATCGACCGGCGCGCTGCGTTTGCGGGATTTCACCTCGATTTCGCCTCAATACTCACGCGGGTTGATCCCGGCTGGCCGCGAGTTATACCCCGGCAGATGCAGGCCGCCGTCGACATGCAGTGTCTCGCCGGTCACGAAGCGTGACATCTCGGACGCAAAAAACACCGCGGCGGGCCCGATGTCCTGCTCCGGGTCCCCGCTGCGCCCGAGCGGCCGAGCGGCGGCCGACCGTTCCGCAAACCCCGGATTCTTCGCTGCCAGCTCGAAGAACGTCGCGCCCATCGCCGTGGGCGCGATCGCGTTGACGGTGATGTTGAAGCGTCCCCATTCCGATGCGGCACTGCGAGTCAGGCCGACGATGCCCGCCTTCGCCGTGTTGTAATCGCCGTGGAGCCACGCGCCCGTCTCCGTGTCGATCGAATAGAAGTTCACGATGCGCCCCCAGCGCCGCTCGCGCATGGGCACGAACGCCGCGCGCATGGCCCACCAGGTCGCCCACAGCGACGTCGTGAGCGTCTGCTCCAGCATTTCGTCGGTCTTCTCTTCGAGCAGCACATTCGGCGTCGGCACGAACGCGTTGTTGACGAGGATGTCGAGACTACCGAACTGTTCGACGGCGCTGCGCACCGCCGCTTCGATCGACGCCTTGCTCGTGACGTCGGTTTTGACGAACAGCGCCCGCCCCCCCATCTCGCGGATCTCCTGCTCGACCTGGCGGCCCGTGCTTTCGTTGATTTCCGCGATAATCACCGCTGCACCTTCGTTACCGAACGAGCGCGCCACCCCGCGGCCTATCCCGCCGCCCGCTCCGGTCACGAGCGCCACCCGCTGCTCAAGCAGTCCCATACCATCACTCCACGTTATTGAACAGATATTGCAATATCGTACACTTTAACGATAATGGTGTCAGCATTTGAACACCGCCGTCCTTTTATCGGTTTTCCGGGGTTCGCCTTCATGTTCAGACGTCGCATCATCATCAGCAACCGGACGGACGGCCCGCAGACCGTCACGCGAGCCGCACTCGAAGACGACTTCCACCATTTCCGCGTCGAGGTGACGGGCATCGGGGGCCGCGTCTCGAAAGTCGGCGGTGAAGCGCCGCGCAAGCCCTATACGCTGTGCTCGCATGCAATCGGACAACTCGAGGCGCTGGTCGGCATGCCGCTTGCCGGAACCAGCCACGAGGTCACGCGCGTAACCGACCCCGCCGGCCAGTGCACGCATCTTTTCGAACTGGCGGGGCTGGCGATCGCCGCAGCCGCGCGCGGCACGCCGAGACGTCAGTACGACGTCGCCGTGCCTCCTCGCGTGGCCGACCGCACGCATCCGACGCTAGCGCGCGACGGCATCCCCTGCCTCGAATGGAACGTGGTGGGTTCGGTCATCGAAGGACCCGCCCCGTATGCGGGCGTGGGCCTGTACCAAGGCATGGCGCGCTGGGCATTGAGCACGCTGGACGCGGAGGAAGCCGAAGCCGCGCTCGTGCTCAGGCGCGGCACGGGCATTTCCAGAGGGCGCGGCATGAACCTCGACGCGCAGGTTCATGCGCAGCCAACCGGCAACTGTTTCGTGCAGCAGCCGCAGCGGGCGCAGCAGGCGATACGCGTGGTCGGCTCGACGCTGGACTTCGCGGCCCGCCCCGCCGATCTATGCGCCGACGATCTGGCGTGGCTCGCGTTCGCCTGACCGGATCACGCCAGCCTGCGTTCAAAACAGCCCGTCGTACGAGCCGCCATCGAGCTGCAGGTTCTGTCCCGAGATGAACGATGCCTGTGCCGAGCAGAGAAACGCGCAGGCGGCGCCGAATTCCTCGGGCCTGCCGAGCCGGCGCGCACGCACCGATTTCAGCTGAAGCGCGCGCGCCTGAGCGAATGTGATCCCGCGATCCTCCATGATCCGCCGGGCCATGTATTCCTGCCGGTCCGTGTCGATATGCTGGGGAAGCAGGTTGTTGATCGTGACGTTGTCGGCGACCGCTTCGCGCGACAACCCCTTGGCGAAGGCGGTCAACCCGGTGCGCGCAGTCGTGGAAAGGCTCATGCCGAGGCGCGGCGACTTGACGACCGCCGAGGTGATATTGACGACGCGGCCGAACTTGCGCGCCCGCATGCCGGGAACGACAGCGGACATCAGCAGGATTGGCGCGAGCAGGTTCGCTTCGAGCGCCGCCAGCCACGCCGCGTGGTCCCATTGCGCCAGTTCGCCGGGCGCTGGGCCGGCGTTGTTGCTCACGAGAATATCGGGCTGCGGGCACGCGGCGAGCAGCGCGGCGCGTCCCGCATCGGAGTCGAGATCGGCGACGACGGGCGTGGGACGTCGTCCGGTAGCCTGTTCGATCTCGCGCGCCGCCTGGCCGAGCCTCGCTTCGTCGCGGCCATTGATGAACACCTCGCAGCCTTCGCGCGCGAGCGCAAGCGCGCAAGCCTTGCCAAGACCGCGCGACGACGCGCAGACAATCGCCCGGCGGCCGTCGATTCCAAGATCCATTTACGCTCCCCGTCTTTCGTGCCGTGCGGCGCCTCGCGAGACCCAGGCCCGCGCTGGATACTACGTTGCCTCGCCACGCCCGTCTTTCAGGTGCGGCGGGACGCTCTCCTGTGGATCGAAGTCGATTTCCACTTCGACGCCGTTGGGGTCCTCGAAGAAGACCTGCCAGGTGCTGAACGGCCGGGGCGCCCGGATCAGGCGGTAGCGAATCCGCTTCGACCGAAGCAGCGCCAGCGTGGCGGCGATGTCTTCGCCGTAGAACGCCATGTGATCCAGCGCGCCGCGCCGCAACTGCGGCATCTCGCCGACCACCACGAGGTGCAGCACGGCGCGTCCGGCCGTGTAGAGCCACAGGCCCGGCACCGGAAAGTCGGGCCGCGGCCCGACTTTCAGCCCGAGCATCTCGTAGAACGCGCGCGTGTCGTCCAGCTTGTCCGTCACCACCGTGAAGTGGTCCATCCGCCGGATGAAGGTCATCGCCGCTCCCTCGCATCGAAGCGCCCGCGGCACGGTTCGACGGCCAGCACGGCGCCCGCCGGACCCGGGATCGTCAGAGGAAGATCGCCAGATTCGGCGTGCCGAGCACGACCTGATCGAGCAGGATCTCGCGGCGTGCGAGCAGAAACGAGTCGCCGCGTGCGCGCAGCAGGTCGCGCCGCTCCGCGCTCACCAGATCGAACGCATCGAAGTTGAAACGGCTGCGCGTCACGAGCAGATTGCTGCGCACCTCGTACTCGCCGGGCCGCCCGGCTTCGGACACCCGGACGTTCGTCACGAGGCGCCGCGTGCGCGACGGCGGGTCCTCGGCCCACGCGCTCTTCGTCTCGGTGAGGCGCATCACGCGTCCCCGGATCGAGCGGTAGTCGTCGTCGTAGTGCTGCATCGTGCGGACCACGCTTTGCTCGAGCTTCGCCAACGGGCGTGTCTGCCGCGTCGGCGCCGTGTAGATCAGGTCCTCCGCGAGCGTCGCGACCCAGTCCTGCAGACGGAGGTCGTCGAGCATCTCGGCCTCTTCGTACAGAAACTCCAGCACCCCGTTATAGACCGGCGAGCCGATCCGCACGCGCGCTCCCACATCGGCCGATTCAACCTCGGCGTTCACTGCACTCATCGATTGTTCTCCTTGAACGGTGTGACGGCCTGGCGCTCAGGCGTCGGTGTCGGCGGTCATCAGTTCCAGCCAGTATTGCCACCAATGCCACTGCGTATCGTCCTTCGTAAATCCTTCGTTGACGATGCCCGGCCCCGACCAGCCCTCGGGCGCTCCCTTCTCGTAAGCGGCCTGGTACTTCAACGTCATCTTCTTGCCCTGCGCACCCTTGGCAGCGAGGGTCATATGCGGCCACGTATCCGAGTCGTCCTGCTCGACCATGCCGGTGGTACCCAGCAGTTGCGTCGCCTGCTTGCGCATCTTCTCGCGCACGTCGGCGGGCGTGTCCTTCTCGACGAAGACCCAGTTCGTGAATTCCAGCTTGTCCGGGCCGCGCGGCACATAGGTATGCAACGCAATCGCGCCGAGCGACGAGCCGTCGGCCTGCGGCAGATAGAGGAACGCAAACAGGACGTTTGGAAAGATGCCGCCGACCTGAGGCGGCATCGACGCCATCACCTCGATTTGTTCCTTGTCCAGATGCCGGAGCAACTGCGGCACCATGTCGGCCGTCATGCCGGGAGGCGGCAGCACCCTGAGGCGTTCTTCGGGCGTCAGATCGGCGGGTTCCTTGCCGGTCAGGCGCCGGATCTTGCGCGCCAAGTCCTGGCAACGCAGCGCGTGCCCGTGCGGCGAGCTGATTTCGACGCCGTACATCTGCTGCGTCAGGTCGTTCGCGCCCGAGTCCTTGTCCTTGACGTGCGAATAGTTGCCCACTTCGCCCAGCCAGCGGTGCAGCGTCAGCGTATGGTAGCCGTCCGCTGCGGACTGCTCGCCCGCGGCCTTCCAGTTCGCTCGCACGACGAACCGCTGCGGCGGCCCGAGCACTTCGAGGCCCTTGTCGCTGCGCTGGAAGAGCATGTCGTAATACCACTTCGCATCGCCAAGGAAATCTTCGAACGAAGGGCCGTCGATATTCCAGGTGGCGAAGATGAGCCCGCCATAGAGCGTCACGCGTGCCTTCTGCAAGCCCAGTTCGGCCTTCGAGCGAATCTTGCCGTGCATGCACTCCTTTTCCACGGGCGCGCCGAGGAACGACCCGTCGGTCGTGAACGCCCAGCCGTGGTAGATGCAGGTGTGGATCTGCGTGTTGCCCGCATCCACGGTCGACACGCGCATCCCCCGGTGCGTGCAGACGTTCAGCAGCACGTGAATCTCACCTGCCTTGTCGCGCGTGACGAGAACCGAATCGGAACCCATGTCGCGCACCATGAAGTCGCCCGGGGTGGGAATCTCGCTCTCGTGCCCGAGCAGCAGCCACGTCTTGCCGAAGACGCGCTCCATCTCCAGCTCGTAAAGTTCGGGATCCGACAACGCTCGCATCTGCACTTCGCGCGATTCGAGATTCACGAGATCCGCGACCTTGGTTCCGTCGGCCAGCGTCGGCCCGGACTTAGTCAACATGCTTGTCTCCTTCGGTTGTTCTTCGCATCTAATATAAACACATTTTCAACATATGTGCATAAACGTATCGAAAACCAGGGGCAATTCCCTATACGCGCTTCGTCGGCCGCACCGGCAAACGCGTGCGAACGCAGCGGCGCTATTGGTCCGCCTGCGCCGCGTGTTGCGCGGCCGGCCGCACCACACGGTTGCGCAGTACGCCGATGCCTTCCACCTCAAGTTCGACCACGTCGCCGGGCTTCAGGTAGCGCAGCTGCTCGAGCCCGCAGCCGTTGCCGACCGTACCCGAACCGAGGAATTCGCCCGGATACAGCGTTTCCGAGCGCGAGATGTGCGCGATGACGTCTTCGAACGTCCAGCGCATGTCGCGCGTGGTGCCGCGCCCCCACTCTTCGCCGTTGACGCGCGCGATCATCGTCAGGTCGTAAGGATCGCCAAGCTCGTCGGCGGTCACGAGGCACGGTCCCATCACGTTGGCCGTATCGAAGTCCTTCCCCTTCGCCGGGCCGAGCATGCCGCCCATCTCGATCGCCTGGGCATCGCGTGCGCTGATGTCGTTGAAGATCGTGTAGCCGAAGATATGTGCGCGCGCCCGTTCGCGCGGTACGTCCTTCGCGCGCGTCGAGATATAGCAGCCGAATTCGAGTTCGAAGTCGAGCGCGTTGCTGTAGTCCGGCCAGATGACGTCGTCGTCGGGGCCGATCACTGCGAAGCGATTGCACTTGTAGTAGATCGGCTGACGATTGAACGTATCGATCACGCGATCGTCGGCGCGCGTGTTCATGGCCTTGAGCGTCGCCTCCGGGTCCGGTGTGCGCAGTGCCCGTGCGCGGCGCGCGGCGGCGAAACTCTGTCGCAGATGCAACTCGAAGCACGAGCAATCGCGCATTTGCGTCGGCGGCTGGATCGGTGCGAGCAGCTTGAGCGTGCGGCGCTCGCGCACCGCGCCGGAAGGCGCTCGCGCAAGCAGCGCACGTGCTTCGTCGAGCGCCGTGTCGCCGCCCTCGATCAACGTCTGCACGCTCGCGAGCGCGAGCCCGTCACCGCCGCGCGTCGACGCGAGCGCCGCGCGCAGATCGAGCACCGCCTGGTCGTTGTCGAAGAGCGCGCCAGCGCGTTGCACGCCGTCGTCCGTCTGGAAAGTTACGAGTCTCATCGGGTCGAGTCCGTTAGAAATGGGGTTCGCGGGCCGGCTCGGCGACGCCGCGCCGCAGCACGACAGGCAGGCCGCCGTGCGTGCGCTTGCTCATCCAGTGGGAAAGCGCCGCATCCATGTAGTCGGCGTGCGCGGGAAACCAGCCGATCAGCGCCCGGGTCAGATCCCGCGCGAGCGTGACGGCCGCGCCGTCGCGCAGCATCTGCTCGACTTCGCGCACCGAATGCAGCACCCGGGCATGTTCGTCGGCATGGCATTGCGCGGCGGGAAACGCCGTGGTCGTCATCCAGTGCTCTTCCTGTGCGAAGTGTTCGACGGCGTGCTGCGCGAATTCCGCGAGCCGCGCGGGCAATTCGGCATCGGACGCGCGCTCGAGCGCCGCTACCCGATCGACGAACTCGCGATGGGTTTCGTCCATCGAGGCAAAGCCGAGCAGGAAGCGGTCGCTCCAGCCGAACGCCTCCTCCCCTGCCACCTGCGAGCGGCCGTTTGCGGGAGAGTGCGCCCTCATCACGCGCGCCCCGCAACGGGCAGGCACGCGCCCGTTACCGCACCGGCGTCGTCGGACAGCAGGAACGCGATTACGGCGGCCAACGCCTCGGTCGATACCCAGCGCGTCGCGTCGGCATCCGGCATGTCGGCGCGGTTTGCCGGCGTATCCAGAACGCTCGGCAGCACGGCGTTCACGTTGATGTTGCGATCCTTGAGCTCGTCGGCCAGCGCCTCGGTCAACCGCGCGACACCGGCTTTCGATGCGGCATAGGCGCCCATGCCCGCGCCGGCCTTCTGGGCAGCAAGCGCGCCGACGTTGACGATGCGCCCGGGAGGCTGGCGCAGCAAATGAGGCAGCGCTTCGCGCGACGCGACGACCGCGGTGCGCAGGTTCGTCGCGTAGAGCCGGTCCCATGTTTCGACGCTGCCGCCTTCCAGTGTTTCCCAGGCGAAGCCACCGGCGACGTTCACGAGTGCGTCGAAGCCGCCCAGTTGCCGGGCCACATTCGCGAAAGCATGCGCGGTGCTCTCGGCCTCTCCCAGATCGACTTTGCCGACGACCGCGGCGACGCCCGGTACCGCTGTTTGCTCCGCGCGATCGATCAGCGCAACACGTGCGCCCCGCGCGGCCAGCACGGTACCGACGCTACGCCCCAACGCGCCCAGCCCGCCCGTGACGATTACCGTGCGGTGCGCCAACTGCCTCGTGTCCATAGGATTGTCTGTCTCCGGTTTTGCGGCGGCGTCGGCGAATGCCATCGGGAAAACCCTGTTGCCGCCGGACTCATTTAATACAGTTTTTGCGTTTCTGTTCATATATTATGGTGGCAACCGAGGTGGGTCAACCACCATCAGCGACAGGACGATCAAAAACCGGAAGCGTTCATGGAGAGAAAACTACCGTCCCTCACCCCCGAGACCGCGCCATTCTGGCAAGGCGGTTCTAAAGGTGTGCTGAATATTTGCCACTGCACCCGGTGCGAACGTTTCTTTCATCCGCCCGCGCCCATCTGCCCGCGCTGCCTGTCGGCCGAGGTCGGGCCGCGGCCGGTGTCGGGGCGCGGCCACGTATTCAGCTTCACGGTCAACCAGCAGATGTGGACACCGGGCCTAGCGGTGCCTTATGTCGTGGCGATCGTCGAACTGGTCGAGCAGCCCGGGCTGCGTTTCGTCAGCAACGTCGTCGGTTCTCCTGTAGACGAGATTCACGTCGGCATGCCGGTGCGCGTCACGTTCGAGCAGGTCGAGGATGTCTGGCTCCCGCTCTTCGAGCGCGACGATAAGCGGAGTCACGCCTGATGGAACGATTATTCGAAAAGAACGTTGCCATCACGGGCATCGGCCAGTCGGAAATCGGGCGGCCGTCGAACCGGTCGGCCATCCAGCTGAGCGTGGACGCCGCGCTCGAAGCGATCGCGGATGCGGGCCTCGAACGCGACGACATCGACGGCATCGCCAGCTGGCCCGGCGACAACGACAACGGCAACCCCTTCTCTCCGGTCGGCCCGAACGCCCTGATGAACGTGCTAGGGCTGAAGGTGAACTGGTACGGCGCGGGTTACGAAGGACCGGGACCGCTGACCGGCATCGTCAACGGCGCCATGGCGATCGCGACGGGCCTGTGCCGGCATGTGCTGGTGTTCCGCACGATCACCGAGGCGAGTGCGCGGCAGCACAGCAAAAACGCCAGCGCGTTGACGAACAAGACCGCAGGACGCGACAGCAGTTACTTCTGGCAGTGGTACACGCCCTTCAACGTCATCTCGGCGGTCAATCTGATGGCGCTCTATGCACAGCGGCATTTTCACGAGTACGGCACGACGTCCGAACAACTGGCGCAGATCGCCCTCACGTGCCGCAGCAACGCTGCGCTCAATCCGAGGGCGGTGATGCGCAAACCGATGACGATGGACGACTATCTGGCGTCGCGCACGATATCGAGCCCGCTGCGCATGTTCGACTGCGACGTGCACTGCGATGCGTCGACGGCCATCGTCCTGTCGCGCGCAGACCTCGCGCGCGAAGGTCCCCACGCTCCGATCCGCATCGAAGCGATCGGTTCGGCGCTGCATCAGCCGTGGTCGTGGGACCAGATTTCGTTGACCGAAATGGCCGCATTCGACGTCGGTCGCATGATGTGGTCGCGTACCGATCTCAAGCCGAAGGACGTCGGTACCGCGCAGCTTTACGACGGCTTTTCGATCCTGACGATGCTCTGGCTGGAAGGACTCGGGCTGTGTCCGCGAGGCGAAAGCGGTGCGTTCGTCGAAGGCGGCGAGCGGATCTCGCGCCACGGGCAAATTCCTCTCAATACGAACGGCGGACAGCTGTCCGGTGGCCGCACGCATGGCCTCGGCTACGTCCACGAAGCGTGTACCCAGCTATGGGGCCGCGCCGGCGAGCGCCAGGTCGCGCCGCACGACGTGGCACTCGCCGCGGCCGGCGGCGGGCCGCTCGGCGCGAGCCTGCTGCTCGTGCGGGAATAGCGTCAGGACGCCCACCCGTCATCCAGCATGATTCAAAGGATCATCCCGATGCCCCACTCCCGTCGATCTCGTCTTGCCGCAATCGACCTCGGCGAATTTTCCGGCGCCTGGCGCATCGTGCTGGTCGCCGTGCTGGGGCTCGGCGTGTCGGCCAGCGCGTCCCTGCTCTATTCGTTCGGCGCATTGGTGATTCCCCTGCAGCATGCATTCGGATGGAGTCGCGCGGAATTGCAGCCGGCGGTCAGTTGCCTGTTCGCCGGCACGATCGTCAGCACGCAGGTAGTCGCCGGCCTCAACGCGCGTTTCGGGATGCTGCGCATCACGGCGCTTTCGCTCGTCGGCATGGGGCTCTGCTACGCGCTGATGACACAGCTCGGCCATTCGATCGGCTGGCTCTACCTGATGTGCGTGCTCCTGCCGCTCGCCGGAGTGGGCGCGACGCAGGTCACGTGGGCACATCTCATCATCCTCTGGTTTTCGCGCAATCGCGGCCTCGCGCTCGCCGCGATGCTGTCCGGCACCGGGCTATCGGCGATGATCTACCCGTCCGCCGTGACATGGGCCATCTCGCGCTGGCACTGGCAAGGCGGCTTCGTGCTGCTCGCTCTCGCGCCGCTCGCCGTCCTGCCTCTGGCGATGGCCTGGATGAGAGTGCCCGGGCCGCGCCCAGCCGGAAGAGCCGCTGCCGCACCGGCTCACAACGGAGAAGGCGTGCGCTTTCGAAACGCTGTGCGATCGACGCGATTCTGGACGCTCAACATGGCGCTCGCACTCGTTGTCGCCTCCGTCGTCGCGATGATCAGCAACACCGTGCCGCTGCTTTGCGACAAGGGGATTTCCGCCGCGCAGGCGAGTCGCATATTCGGCAGTTTCGGCGTTTCGCTGATCGTCGGCCGGCTGATCGTCGGCTACCTGTTCGACCGGCTGTGGGCGCCCGGCGTCGCCGCAGCGACACTCGCCATACCCGCGCTCGGCTGCGCGCTGCTCGGCGGCGCATCGGCATCGCAGACCGGCTTGCTGACGCTCGCCACGATGCTCGTCGGCGTGGGCGCCGGCGCCGAGTTCGACATCGGCGCCTACCTCGTCTCGCGCTACTTCGGGATGCGTGACTACGGCCGCCTGTTCGGCGTACACGTCTCCCTGATCACGGCAGCCGCAGCGCTCGCACCGTGGTGCTCCGCCAGGCTCTATGCGTCGACCGGCACCTACGCGGCGATGGTAGCGGCCTGCGGCGCGGCGTTCCTGTGCGGCGCATTGCTGTTGCTGCCGCTCGGCCGCTATCCGAAGTTCGATCCAGTGACTCTTGCATAATCAGCCATGTCAGCACAACACCTTGTCATCGTGGGCGCCGGTCAGGCCGGCTTTCAGACCGCCGCCTCGCTCCGGCAGGCCGGCTTCGCGGGCAGTATCATCCTCGTCGGCGACGAGCCGGGCGTGCCCTATCAACGGCCGCCGCTCTCGAAGGCCTATCTCCTCGGCAAGATCGGGACGGCCGCGTTGCGTTTCAGGCCCGACGAATGGTTCGCTCAACAGCGCATCGAGCGCATCGAGGCGACGGTGACCGCAATCGATCGGGACGCACGGTGCGTGGTCCTGGCCAGCGGCGCACGGCTGCCCTACGACCACCTGGTGCTTGCGACCGGCGCGCGCAACCGTGTACCCTCCGTCGACGGGATCGATCTCGACGGTGTCTTCGGCATCCGCACGCTCGCCGACGCCGACGCGCTGTCGTCGCGAGTCGACGCCGCGCGCAACGTGGTCGTCGTCGGCGCGGGGTTCATCGGCCTCGAGTTCGCGGCGGTGGCCGCTGCGAAGGGCTTGCCGGTGCGCGTGATCGAGCTTGGTCAGCGGCCGATGGCCCGCGCGCTATCGGAACCGATGTCGGCACTGTTCGGCCATGCGCATCGCGAGTGGGGCGTTGTGTTCGAGTTCGGGCAAACCGTCGCACGGTTCATCGGCACGGACGGCAAGGTCACTGCGGTCGAAACGGGCAGCGGCGAGTGCATCCCCGCGGATCTCGTCGTCTACGGGGTCGGCGTGCTGCCCAATACGGAAATCGCCGCAGCGGCAGGCCTTTGCGTCGACAACGGCATCTGCGTCGACGAGCAGCTCGTCACCAGCGATCCGGCGATCTCGGCAATCGGCGACGCAGTCAGCTTCCCGTACGCGTGGAGCACGACGCGGGTACGGCTGGAGTCGGTCCAGAACGCCGTCGATCAAGCCCGTGCGGTCGCCGCCCGGCTGGTCGGCACTCCCGCGCCGTACAATGCCCTGCCCTGGTTCTGGAGCGACCAGGGCGACCTCAAGCTGCAAATCGCCGGGCTCTCGGCCGGACACGATGAAGCCGTCGTGATTGGCTCGATCGAGCAGAGACAGTTCAGCGTGCTCTGCTTCCGCGAGGGCCGGCTGATTGCGGTCGAGTCGTGCAATCGCGCAACCGATCACATGGCGGCACGCAAACTGCTAACCCGCGGAACGGCGCTGCGCGTCGCCGACGCGCGTACACCCGGATTCGACTTCAGGGCATACGAGTCGTCAACCCGCGACGTCGCCGTCTGCCAATGACCCTGCCTGCGCGTTAGCTGCAAGTGCCTCGCAATGAATCGCAAGTTACAGGGTCTCGCCACACGGGAAAAGCGGCTCCGGTGCAAATAGGAAAGCAGGTTGAGAATTTTTTTATAGAAAGGATACCTTATCGAGTAGACAGGACCGCATTCCATACGGCGGGTGCAGTGACCTCCTTGAGACCGAGTTCCGTGAGATCGAA
>Ga0164242_10000362_pt1 | contig 55955 bp, 41 predicted proteins | sample OricomgcompostMG_FD_108783 | JGI IMG/M metagenome (GOLD analysis project Ga0164242, IMG submission 108783) | Miracle-Growth compost microbial communities from Emeryville, California, USA - Original compost - Miracle growth compost (MG) ...
AAAAACCTGCCAACCCCGGACGGGGTATCAAATAGTCTGGCGTTGACTTTTGGCACGCTGTTGAGTTCTCAAGGAACGGACGCTTCCATCAGGCCGGCTCCCGCCGCACCCTCCGGGCGCTTCCTTCGTTGTGTTTCTCACCCTACCAGATGATTTCCGGCCTCTTTTTCGGGGGGCCGTTCGTCATTTGGTGTCACCGTGCGGTCACTGACCAGCGCGGTTCCGGGCAGGTCTCAGACCGTACTCGCAGGTCCGGGCCTCATGCAAATCGGCACGGACGCGGCCGTCGGAGCCGGCCGTAGTGCTCCACTCGGGCGGCGGTACGGCGACGAGCCGCCCTTCCGATCGCGACTTAGGCTGCTTGCGGGGCTGACGAGGAGGCTCGCTGCCATGACCATCGTGACGTCGCCGGTCAGCGGGCGGGTCCTTCCGCTGGCCGCCGTACCGGATCCGGTCTTCGCACAGGCGATGGTCGGCGTGGGGGTCGCCGTCGAGCCCGCCCGGCCCGAGGAGGCCGGCACGGCCCTGGAGGCCGTGGCGCCCGTGGACGGCGTGGTGGTCGCGATGCATCCGCACGCGTTCGTCGTGGTGGACGCCGAGGGGCGGGGTGTGCTGACCCATCTGGGTATCGACACCGTGCAACTCAACGGCGAGGGTTGTGTGCCGCTGGCCCGGAAGGGAGACGCGGTGGCGCGCGGCCAGGTGGTGGTGCGCTGGGATCCGGCCCCGGCGGAGGCGGCGGGCCTGTCGCTGCTGTGCCCGGTCGTGGGCCTGCAGGCCGTGGCCGGCTCGCTGACGGAACTGCGCGGGGACGGCCTGGTGCGGGCCGGCGACAGGCTGTTCGTGTGGCGCTGAGCGAGGCGGCGAGAGCGGCACGGCGGGGAGACACGGCGGGGAGACACGGCGGGGAGAGCGGTAAGGCCGTAAGGCGGCGAGAGAGGGTGAGGGCGGTCGATGGGTGAGGAGATCCTGCGCGGGGTCGGCGTCAGTCACGGCATCGCGATCGGGCCCGTGCGGCGGATCGGCACGACGGTGCTGGAGCCGCCCGCCGACCCGGTCGAGGCCGGGTCGGCCGAGCGGGAGCTGGCCCGCGCCCGCCGGGCACTGGACGCGGTCGCCGCCGACCTGCAAGCGCGCGGCAACCTCGCCGGCGGCGAGGCGCAGGCCGTGCTGGAGGCCCAGGCGCTGATGGCGCTGGACCCCGAGCTGTGGGCGGACCTGCGGCGGCGGGTGGCCGTCGGCAGCAACGCCGCGCGCACCGTCTACGACGCCTTCGCCGCCTACCGGGCGCTGCTGGCGCAGGCCGGCGCGTACTTCGCCGGGCGGGTGGCCGATCTGGACGACGTGCGCAACCGGATCGTGGCGCGGTTGATGGGGGTGCCGATGCCGGGGATCCCGGACAGCGAGGAGCCGTTCGTGCTGCTCGCGCGGGACCTGGCGCCGGCCGATACGGCGCTGCTCGATCCGTCCCTCGTCCTGGGCTTCGTCACCGAGGAGGGCGGCCCCACCAGCCACAGCGCGATCCTCGCGCGGGCGATGGGGGTGCCGGCAGTGGTGGCCCTGCCCGCCGTCGCGGAGGTGCCGGAGGGGACGGTCGTGGCGGTGGACGGGAGCAGCGGGGGTGTGGTCGTCGCGCCCTCCCCCGAGCGGGAGGCGGAGCTGCGGCGGGAGGCCGAGCGGCGCCGCGCCGAGCTTGCGGCGGCGGCCGCCGGGCCGGGGGTGACCTCGGACGGGCACCGGGTGCCGCTGCTGGCGAACATCGGCGGTCCGGACGACATCGCGGCGGCGGTGGAGGCGGGAGCGGAGGGCGTGGGCCTGTTCCGCACCGAGTTCCTGTTCCTGGAGGACGCGCGGCGGGCGCCGTCGGAGGAGGCGCAGGTCGAGGTCTACCGGTCGGTGCTGGAGGCGTTCCCGGAGCGCCGGGTCGTGGTGCGGGTGCTGGACGCGGGGGCGGACAAGCCGCTGGAGTTCCTGACTCCGTCGGAGGAGCCCAACCCGGCCCTGGGCGTACGCGGATTGCGGGCGCTGCTGGCCCATCCCGATGTGCTGGCGACGCAGTTGCGGGCGCTGGCGCGGGCGGCGGAGGGGCAGCCGGTGCACCTGGAGGTGATGGCGCCGATGGTGGCTGACCGGGCGGAGGCGCGGGCCTTCGCCGAGGCCTGCCGGGCGGCGGGGCTGCACGCGAAGTACGGGGTGATGGTCGAGATCCCGTCGGCGGCGCTGCGGGCGCATGCGCTGCTGGCGGAGGTGGAGTTCCTCTCGCTGGGGACGAACGACCTGGCGCAGTACACGTTCGCGGCGGACCGGCAGGCGGGTGCGCTGGCGCGGTTGCAGGACCCGTGGCAGCCCGCCCTGCTCGACCTGGTGGCCCTGGCGGCGGAGGCGGCCGCGGCGACCGGGAAGAGCTGCGGGGTGTGCGGGGAGGCGGCGGCCGACCCGGAGCTGGCGCTGGTGCTGACCGGGCTGGGGGTGACCAGTCTGTCGATGAGCGCGGCGGCGATCGCGCCGGTGCGGGCGGCGCTGGCCCGGGTGACGCAGGCGCAGTGCGAGCGGGCCGCGGCCGCCGCGCGGACCGCCGACTCGGCGGAGGAGGCGCGGCGGGCGGCGCGGCAGGTGCTGTCCGGGGAGTGAGCGGCAGGGGCCTGCCCGTGCGCCTGACGTACGCCTGCCGTGCCGCTCACTCCCGCACCTCGGGGGCGGCCCGCTCAGGCGGTCGCGGGCCCGGTCCCCTGCGCGCGCTCGGCGGCGAGGCGCTGGAAGACGCGCAGCGACTCCACGTCGTCGACCGAGCCGGGGTTCACGGCCTGTTCCAGCGGGGTGCCGGAGAGCAGGCGCTTGACCGGGACCTCGATGCGCTTGCCGGTGAGGGTGTGCGGGACGGCCGGCACGGCGATCACCTCGTCGGGGACGTGCCGCGGGGAGAGCTGCTCGCGCAGGGCGGCGCGGATCCGGCCGCGCAGCGCGTCGTCGAGCTCGGCGCCCTCGGCGAGGACGACGAACAGCGGCATCCAGTACCCGCCGTCGGGCTGTTCCAGGCCGATGACCAGGGATTCGCGGATCTCCGGCAGGCGTTCGACGACCTCGTAGATGTCGGAGGAGCCCATCCGGACGCCCTGGCGGTTCAGGGTGGAGTCGGAGCGGCCGTGGATGATCACGGTGCCGCGTTCGGTGACGGTGATCCAGTCGCCGTGCCGCCACACGCCCGGGTAGACGTCGAAGTAGCTTGCGCGGTAGCGCTCGCCGCCGGGGTCGTGCCAGAAGCCGACCGGCATGGAGGGCACCGGGCGGGTGCAGACGAGCTCGCCGACCTCGCCGGTCAGCGGCTTGCCGGCCGGGTCCCAGGCCTGGACGTCGGCGCCGAGCGCGGCGGCCTGGATCTCGCCGAGGTACACCGGGAGGGTGGGGACGCCGCCGACGAAGCAGGAGCACAGGTCGGTGCCGCCGCTGACCGAGGCGAGCCAGAGGTCCGGGTCGACCTCCTGGTAGATCCAGGCGAAGCCGTCGGGCGGCAGCGGGGATCCGGTGGTGCCGACGGCGGTCAGCGCGCTGAGGTCGAGGTCGCGGCCGGGGTGGATGCCGGCCTTGCGGCAGGCCATGACGTAGGCGGCGGAGGTGCCGAAGACGGTGGCGCGGGCGGCGGCGGCCACCCGCCACTGGGCGGAGATGTCGGGGTGGCCGGCGCTGCCGTCGTAGGTGACCACGGCCGCGCCCGCGAGCAGGCCGGCGAGCAGGAAGTTCCACATCATCCAGCCGGTCGAGGTGTACCAGAAGAACCGGTCCTCGGGGCCGAGGTCGAGGTGGAGGACGGTCTGCTTGAGGTGCTCGACGGTGATGCCGCCGTGGCTCTGGACGATGGCCTTGGGCAGCCCGGTGGTGCCGGAGGAGTACAGCACCCACAGCGGGTGGTCGAACTCGACCTGCTCGAAGGCGAGTTCGGCGCCGGTGTGGGCGTCGAGCAGCTGCTGCCAGTCGAGTTCGGTCAGGTGGCTGGGCGGGGCGGGCGTCTCGCCTTCGGCCGGGGCGCCGAGCAGCGGGATGGTGATCAGGGCGCGCAGGGTGGGCAGTTCGCGGCGCAGCTCGGCGACGGTCTCGCGGCGGTCGTGCTCCCGGCCGCCGTACCGGTAGCCGTCGACGGCGAACAGGACGACCGGCTCGACCTGCTGGAAGCGGTCCAGGACGCTGCGGGCGCCGAAGTCGGGGGCGCAGGAGGTCCAGACGGCGCCGACGGCGGCGCTGGCGAGCAGGGCGACGGCGGCCTGCGGGATGTTGGGGAGGTAGCCGCTGACCCGGTCGCCGGGGCGGACGCCGAGCGCACGCAGCGCGGCGGCGACCGCGGCGACCTGGCGGCGCAGCTCGGCCCAGGTGGTGGTGGAGGCGGGGGTGCCGCGGCCGGCGGCGGCCTCGTCGAAGTGCAGGACGGCGGGGGTGTCCGCTCGGGCCGGGTCCTCGCCGGCGCGCAGGGCGTGCTCGGCGTAGTTGAGGCGGGTGCCGGGGAACCAGCGCGCGCCGGGCATGGCCGGGTCGGCGAGCGCCTGCCGCGGGGCTTCCGGGTCGGCGGGGCCGGCGCCGGCGGCGGAGAAGCGCACGCCGGTGTACTCGGTGACGGCGCGCCAGAAGCGGTCGAGGTCCTCGACGGACCAGGCGTGCAGGGCGGCGTAGCGCGCCTCGGCGGTGGCGTCGTCGGGCGCGGGGGCGAGCGGCGCGGCGGGGGCGCCGTATCGCTCGGCGGCCCAGCGCTGGAAGGCGACCAGGCGGGAGGCGGCGGCCCGCTCGGGGTCCGGACGCCACAACGGCTCCGGGCGCGGCGGGGCGGCGGGGCCCTGCCCCTCGGCGGGAGTGCGGTCGTGGTCGACGCTGGCCACGGGGATCCTCCTGGGAACGCGGTGTTCGGTGGTCGGGCTTCGGCGGTCGGGTTTCGGCGGTCGGGCTTCGGCGGTCGGTGGTCGGTCCGGTTCGCCGACTGGGCAGGAATCTGCCATCCGACCGGCCCGAACGCCAGGGCCGCCCCGCGACGCGCGGCCGGCGCGGCGGTCGGCGGCGCGCGGCCCGGGCCCCACGGATCGGCCCGCATCGGGCGGCGCGTCTAGGCTGCGGGTATGGGCAGCCGTAACGGGTTCGCGCGGGCGCTGGCGGGCGGGGTGCTGGTGCTGGACGGCGGGCTGTCGAACGCGCTGGAGGCACAGGGGTACGACCTCGGGGACGCGCTGTGGTCGGCGCGGCTGCTGCGCGACGCGCCCGGGGCGATCGTCCGGGCGCACGCCGGCTACTTCGCGGCCGGCGCCCGGGTCGCCACGACCGCCAGTTACCAGGCGTCCTTCGAGGGATTCGCGGCGGCGGGGGTGGGGCGCGCGGAGGCCGCCGGGCTGATGCGGCGCAGCGTCGCGCTGGCGCGCGAGGCGGCGGAGGGCCGGGCGGACCGGTTCGTGGCGGCGTCGGTCGGCCCGTACGGGGCGTATCTCGCGGACGGTTCGGAGTACCGGGGCCGCTACGGCCTGACGCGGCGGCAGCTGCTGGACTTCCACCGGCCGCGGGTGGAGGCGCTGGCCGAGGCCGGTCCGGACGCGCTGGCGCTGGAGACCGTGCCGGACGTGGAGGAGGCGGAGGCGCTGGTCGAGGCGACCGCGGGGCTCGGGCTCCCGGTGTGGCTGTCGTACAGCGCGGAGGGCGGGCGGACCCGGGCCGGGCAGCCGCTGGCGGAGGCGTTCCGCGCGGTCGCGGGCGCGCCGCACGTGGTGGCGCTGGGGGTGAACTGCCTGCGGCCGGAGGAGGCGGACGCCGCGGTGGAGACGGCCGCGCGGGCGGGCGGCGGCACGCCGGTGGTGGTGTATCCGAACAGCGGGGAGCGCTGGGACGCCGGCCGGCGCCGCTGGGCGGGCGGGCCGACGTTCCGTCCGGAGCGGGTGGCGGCGTGGACGGCGGCGGGGGCGCGGCTGGTCGGCGGCTGCTGCCGGGTGGGGCCGGAGCAGATCCGCGCGCTGGCCGTAGCGGTGGCGCGGGAGGCCGGCGGGGTCTCGGGGGTACCCGGGGCCTCGGGGGCACCTGGGGCCTCGGGGGCGTCGCAGGACCGACCTGGTCGCGGGTAAGTTCGCCCGCACACGACACGGCCGCCGCCCGGCGCCCGCCCCGCCCGCCCCTCACGCGTGAAGGACGCAGACACCATGACCAGCAGCACCCGCACGGTCCCGCCCCGCAGCAGCGGCGGGGCGGACGGCAGTCCGGCGCGGTACATCGCGGCCATCGACCAGGGGACCACCTCCAGCCGGTGCATCGTCTTCGGCGCGGACGGCCGGATCGTCGCCGTCGACCAGCAGGAGCACCGGCAGATCTTCCCGCGGCCGGGCTGGGTGGAGCACGACGGCGCGGAGATCCGGGACCGGGTGCGCTCGGTGGTGCGCGGCGCGCTGGACAAGGCCGGGCTGGGCCGCGAGGACATCCGCGCGATCGGCATCACCAACCAGCGCGAGACGACGCTGCTGTGGGACCGGACGACCGGCGAGCCGGTGCACCACGCGATCGTCTGGCAGGACACCCGCACCGAGGCGCTCTGCCGCGAACTCGGCCGCGAGCACGGGCAGGACCGTTTCCGCGCGCAGACCGGGCTGCCGCTGTCCAGCTACTTCGCCGGCCCGAAGATCCGCTGGCTGCTGGACAACGTCGAGGGGCTGCGCGAGCGCGCCGAGCGCGGCGAGATCGCCTTCGGGACCATGGACAGCTGGCTGGTGTGGAACCTCACCGGGGGCGTGGACGGCGGGGTGCACGTCACCGACGTCACCAACGCCTCCCGCACCATGCTGATGAACCTCCGCACGCTGGACTGGGACGAGGAGCTGCTGGCCGCGTTCGGCGTGCCGGCCGCCGTGCTGCCCGAGATCCGCTCCTCCGCCGAGGTCTACGGGACGGCGGTCGGCGACCTTGCGGGGGTGCCGGTGGCGTCCGCGCTGGGCGACCAGCACGCGGCGCTGTTCGGGCAGGCCTGCTTCGCGGAGGGCGAGGCCAAGTGCACCTACGGCACCGGCTCGTTCCTGCTGCTCAACACCGGGGAGCGGCGGGTGGATTCGGAGCAGGGGCTGCTGACCACGGTGGGCTACCGGATCGGGGACCGGCCGCCGGTCTTCGCCCTGGAGGGGTCGATCGCGGTGACCGGCTCGCTGGTGCAGTGGTTCCGCGACCAGCTCGGGATCATCTCGTCCGCCGCCGAGATCGAGACGCTGGCCGCCTCGGTCGAGGACAACGGCGGCGCGTACATCGTCCCCGCCTTCTCGGGCCTGTTCGCGCCCTACTGGCGCTCCGACGCGCGGGGCGTGATCGCGGGCCTGACCCGCTACGTGACCAAGGCCCACCTGGCGCGGGCCGTGCTGGAGGCGACCGGCTGGCAGACCCGGGAGGTGGTCGACGCGATGCGCGAGGACTCCGGCGTCACGCTGACCACGCTCAAGGTGGACGGCGGGATGACCGCCAACGACCTGCTGATGCAGCACGTCGCGGACGTGCTGGCGGCGCCCGTGGTCCGGCCCGGCGTGGCCGAGACGACGGCTCTGGGCGCCGCCTACGCGGCCGGCCTCGCGGTGGGCTTCTGGCCGGACCTCGACGCGCTGCGCGCCAACTGGCATGTGGCGGCGGAGTGGACGCCGCGGATGCCCGAGGAGGCGCGCGAGCGTGAGTACCGCAACTGGCGCAAGGCCGTGGAGCGGACGATGGGGTGGGTCGAGGAGGACGCGGCGGCCGGCGCCTGATCAGGCGTCAGGAGCCGGTGTCAAGCCGTCTTCGGTGAGGGGAACGCCAGTTCTTCATGACCCGTTCGTGGCGACTCGCGCGCATGGAGCACCCCTGGTCGGGCAGGCTGGTCACGTCGGGACGCGCGCACCGGGGCATCCGGCCCCGGTGACTTCGAAGCGGGGGCGACGGCACGGTGAGTGGCGGCACGGGGGGCGGCATGGGACGTGGACGAGGGGGCGCAGGCGGTCAGGGGCGCCCGCCGGCGCGCAAGCGGCGGCGTAGGAGTGCGCCGGACGCGGTGCGCCGGGCGGAGGTGCGGGCGATGCTCTTCTTCACCTTCGCCCTGCTGGCGGTGATGGTGACGGTCTTCGCCTCGCTGACGCACGCCTGGTTCTTCGTGCTGGCGGTGATGGCGTCCTCAGCGGGGATCTTCGGCTCGGTGTGGGGGCTGCTGGACATCGGCGTGGCCCGGCAGGTCGCGGCGCAGCGGCAGTGGGGGCGCGGCACGGACACCGCGTGGGCGGCCGCCGCTGGCGGTGGCCGCGGCGGACCCCGGCCCGGGGAGGCGCCGGTGCGCCGGCCCGCGACCGCGTCGCCGCGACCGGCGACGGCGATGGCGCAGGGCGCCGTCCCGGCCCTACGGCAGGCGACGCCCGGAGCGGTCACCGCCCCGGTCCCCGCCGCGCGCAGCGCGGCTGCCCGGACGGCGGCGCGGGGAACGGGCGGCAGCCGGCCGGCCGTGGTGGGGACGCGCACGTCCGGCGCCGGGGGCGCCGCGCGTACCCCGCACCACGCCTGAGCCCGCGCACCTGAGCCTGCGCCCCTGAGCCGCCGCCGGGTCTCCCGGCTCCGCCTCCGCTCAGTCCCGGGGTCGGCGGAAGACCCGCGTCGCGGTGACCTCGCCATGGACGGTCGGCCCGGACTGGTCCGGAACCGGCAGGCCGGGGCGCAGGTGCTCCTCCACCGAGATGTACTTCAGCCCTGCCCGCAGATCCGCGTCGTTGCGAAGCCGGATCACCAGCGGGAACTCGGCGAGCGCGGTGGTGTCGAACAGCCCGGTGGTGTAGATCAGCTGCACGCCCAGGGCCCGCGCGACGGCCCGCTGGAGTTCCAGCAGGTAGGTGGCGTTGGCACGGCCGATCGGGTTGTCCAGGAAGAGGGTTCCGGCGTGCCGGAGCCTGGCCTGACCGCGGTCGTTGGAGCGCAGCGCCGCCATCGTGCAGTACAGCGCGATGGCCGCGGTGAGCAGCTGCCCGCCGGAGAAGACGTCGGCCATCTGGCTGACCGGCACCCGCTCGGCCCGCAGCACCGCGTCCGGCTTGAGGATCTCGACGGTGACGCCGTTCGGCTCGACCGCCGCGTGCACACCGCGCAGCAGCAGGGACATGCCGTCCCGGCGCAGGTCGGAGTTCTTGCGGACGGCTGCCCGGGTGGCCTCGTCGATGACCTCGCCGAGGCGCTCGCTGAGCACCGCGTGGTCGGGGTCGGTGAAGCGGATCCGCAGGAACTCCTGGCCGGACCACTCCCCCAGGCCGTCCGGCAGCCGGGAGAGCCGCTGCGCGGAGCGCAGGGTGGCGAGGGAGGACTCGACCAGCCCGCGCAACCGGTCGACGATGCTGTCGCGGTTGCGCTCCAGCTGGGTGAGCTCGTCGGTGAGAACGCGCAGCCGGGGCTCGAAGGCGGCGGCCCAGGCGGCGGCGTGCTCGGGCAGCGCGGCGGCCGGCAGCTCGCGGATCTGCGCGCGGGCGGGCGTGCGGACGGCCTCGAAGCGGGCCGCGTTGGCGTGCCGCACCAGCACGTCGGAGGCGTCGCGGACGGCGAGTTCGGCGGCCGACAGCTCGGCGGCGGCGGCCCGCAGCGCGCGGCGGGTCTCGGCCGCGGCGGAGCGGGCCTCGGCCAGCGAGCCGGCGAAGGGGGCGGGCGGCTCCTCCCCCGCGCCCGGCTCGGCGGAGCCGCCCGCACCGGCGGCCGGTTCGCGCAGGCCGTCGCGGAGCTGGGCGGCGGTCTCGTCGAAGTCGGCGCCGGCCGAACGTGCGGACTCGTAGCCGCGGACCAGGTCGGCGTGGGCGGCCCGGGCGGCCTCCAGGGCGTCGGTGCGCTCGGCGAGTTCGGCGGTGGCGGTGCGCAGCAGCGCCTGGGCGTGCTCGGGGTCCCGGGGAACGAGGTCCTCGGGCAGCTCGGTGTGCGCCTCGCCCTCGGCGGGGGCGCTGCGCTCGACCTCGGCGCGGAGCCGGCCGAGCAGTTCACTGGCGGCGGCGGAGCGGGCCTCGATGGTCTGCACGAGATCCTCGGCGCGGGCGGCGGCGGCCAGCCGGCCGGGGCCGTCGGCGCCGTCGGTGCTGGTCAGCAGCTCCTCGGCGCGGGTGCGGACCTTGTTGGTGAGGCGGTCGAGCTCGGCGCGGGCGGCGGCCTCGTCGCTCTCCGCGCGGGCCTGCTCAGCGCGCAGGTCGGCGCCGACGCCGACCTTCTCGTAGAGCTGGGAGGCGGCGCGGTAGGCCTCGCGCAGGGCGGGGAGCGGCGCGGCGGGGGCGGCCTCGGCTCCCGCACCGCCCTCGGCTCCCCCGCCGTCCTCGGCGACCTCGGCGCCCTCGACCTCGTCCAGCCAGCTGGTGTCCTCGCCGGCGACCTCGGCCCGTTCGGCGCGCAGGGCGCGGGCGGTGCGGCGGGCGTCGTCGGCGGCGCGCTGGGCCGCGCGGCGGTCCTCGTCGCCGGTGCGGGCGCGCTCGGAGCAGGTCTGCTGGCGCTGCTCGGCCTCCGCCGCCTCCTCCGCGAGCTCGCGCAACCGCCGGTGCCACAACGGGCGTTCGCGCAGGCGGGAGGCGAGGCCGGAGAGCGCGTCGGCGCGGCGCCGGGCGCGCTGGGCGGCGTCCAGGCGCTCCTCCTGGACGCGGGCGGCGGTGTCGCGTTCGGCCTCGGCGGCGGCGTGCGCGGCGCGGGCGGCGGCGAGTTCGGCGGCGGCCTGCTCGGCGCCGGCGCGGGCGGCGGCCACGGCCTCGGCGAGTTCGGCGAGGCTGCCGTCCGGGCAGGCCTCGCGCCAGGAGGTGAGCCGGCCCAGCAGGTTGCGGTCGCCGCCGAGCCGGGCGGCCAGCGCGCGGATCCGCTCGTCGCGCTCGCCGGCGCGCTCGCGCAGCCGGCGGCGCTCGTCGTCGGCGGCGTGCTCGTCGTGCATCGCCGGGTTCGGCGGGACGATGAACACGCCCTGGCCCGGGGCGGGTTCGGCGGTGGTGACCGGCGCGAGCAGGGCGGCGGCGGTGCCGACGGCGACGGTGGAGCGCGGCAGCAGGGCGGCGGCGCCGAGCACCTCGCGGGCGCGCTCCAGCGAGTCGGGGTCGGTGACGACGACGCCGTCGACCAGTTCCGGACGGGCCGTCAGGATCCGCTCGTGGTCGGCCGGGTCGACGGACTGGGCGAGGTAGCGCCAGCCGGGGACGGCCGGGACGCCGTGCTCGCCGAGGTACTCGACGGTGGCGAGGACGTCGGGGCCAGGCGGGAGCAGGCCGCCGTCGCCGAGCGCGCCGAGGATCCGGGCGTCGTCGGCGGCGGCGGTGCGCAGGTCGAAGAGGGTGCGCTCGGCGCTCGCGACGGACTGCTCCAGCAGCTCGCGCAGGGCGTCGGCCGAGGCGTCCAGGCCGGCCGGGGTGAGCATGCCGGCGTCGGCGGCGGCCTCGGCGTCACCGGCGGCGCTCGCGGCCTCGTCGGCGTCGTACGGGCGCAGGCCGAGCAGTTCGGCGGCGCGGGGGTCGGCGGCAAGCTGGGCGGCGCCGCGCTGCTCGGCGGCGAGCGCGCGCTCGGCCGCGCGCAGGGCGTCCTCGGCGCGGGCGGCGGCGAGTTCGGCGCGGTTCTCGGCGGTGGCGTGCTCCCGGGCGCGGGCGGTGGCCTGCTCGGCGGCGGTGCGTGCCTCCTCCCAGGCGCGGGTGGTGGCGCGGGCCGCGTCGGAGGCGTCGAGCGCGGCGCGGGCGGGGTCGACCGGGGCGCCCTCGCCGGCCTCGGCCGGGTCGTCGATCCAGCCGGCCCGGACGGCGGCCTCGGTCTCGCGCTCCACCTCGGCCAGCCGCTGGCGCAGGTGCTCGGCCTCGCTGCGGGCCTTCTGGGCGGCGGTCGCGGCGGCGGTGGCGTCGCGGTGCGCCTGGTCGTTGCCGGCCTGGAGGGTGGCGGCGCGCTGCTCCAGTTCGTCGGCCTGCTCCTCGGCCTCGGCGGCGGCCGACTCCAGGGCGCGCACCAGCGCCGCGGCGGCGCGGGCGCGGGCGGCGAGGGCGGGGGCGGCGTCCCGTTCGGCCTCGCGGATGGCGGCGGCCACCCGGGTCGAGCGGTCGGCGGCGGCGCGGTGCCGCAGCACGGTCTCGGTGGCGGCCCAGGCGGAGTGCAGGGTACGGGCGTCGAGCAGCTCGCGGCGCAGCGCGGCGGCCTCGGCGGTCGCCGCCGCCAGGCTCAACGAGGCGTGCCGGTGGGCGAGTTCGGCGGTGATCAGGGAGTGCCGGACGCGGGCCTCCTCGGCCGTGCGGACGGCCGCGGCGGCGTCGGCCACGCCGGTGGCGAGCTCCTGGGCGCGGGCGCGCTCCTCCTCGGCCCGGGCGGCGAGGGCCCGGGCGAGCCGGCGGGTGCGGCGGTCGGCGTGGCGGTGGGCCTCGCGGACGGTCTCGCGGTCCTCCGCGGCCTCGGCGATCCGGCGCAGCAGATCGAGGGAGCCGGCGGTGAAGTCGCGTTCGGCGGTGAGTTCGGCGCGCTGGCCGAGCTTGGCGGCGAAGCCGTGCACGAGGTCGGCGAGGCCGTCGGTGTCGCGGGTGTCGGTGACGGCGCGCAGCAGCAGGTCGGTGAAGTCGGTGTCGTTGCGAACCGCGAACAGGCCGGCGGCCTCGCCCTCGTCGGCGTTCATCTCCCGCTGGTAGCGGAAGAGTTCCGGGTCGAGGCCGAGGTCGCCGAGGTGTTCGAGCCAGCGCTCGTGGGTCTCCTCCCAGACGAAGTCGATGTCCGGGTAGGCCTTGTGGGCCTCGGTCAGGGCGTCGCGGAAGCCCTTCATGGTGCGGCGGCGGCCGGCCGCGCTGGGCGTGCGGGGCGGGAGCTGCGGGGTGCCCGGGGCGTCAGCGGCCTCGCCCCGTTCGCGGGCCGCGTCGTCCGGGGCCGGGCTGGGCGGCGGGACGGCGGCGGGCGGCAGCACGACCCGCTCGGCCACCGGCAGCGACTCCAGCGACATGCCAGGGCCGGGCCGGAAGGAGTACCAGGCCTCGGCGAACTTCCGCGGGTCGGTGGAGACCTGGCGCCCGCGCCACTCGCTGACCTTTCCGGCCACCACCAGCTCGCCGGTGACCGTGTGCTGCCACTCCAGGGCGACGTGGCCGCAGTCGTCCGCCAGCAGGAACTTGCGCAGCACGCCGGAGCTGGCGCCGCCGAGGGTGTTGCGGTGGCCCGGCAGCATCACCGAGAAGATCAGCTTGAGCAGGACCGACTTGCCGCCGCCGTTCTCCAGGAAGAGCACGCCGGCGGGGGCCGGGCGGCGCGGCGGGCCGACCGGCTCGTCACCGAACAGCCCCGGCTGCTGCGGCGCCGGCTCGGGCACGGGGTCGCCGACCCCGCGCAGGTCGAGCACGGTGTCGGCGTACCGCGCACCGGCGGGGCCGATGGAGTACAGGCGGACTCGGTTCAGCTCGTACATGGGCGGCGCGGTTCTCCGGCGTTGGCGGTAAAGGTCGGCGTTGGCGGTACGGGTCGGCGGTTGAGGTGGAGGTCGGCGGTACGGAGGGCAGAAGGCTCAGCGGGCTCAGAGGGCGTGGAAGGGGAGGCCGGCGTCGGCCGCCAGCGCCTCGCTGCCGTCCGGTGGCGGGACCAGGGACGCGGAGCCGTCGCTGACCGGCACTATCCCCAGCTCCAGCAGCTCGGCCATGGCCGCGCTCGCGGCCAGCTCGCGGACCTGCAGCTGGTAGCGGGCGGTGGTGCGGTAGGTGCCGCCGGAGTCGTCCGAGATCTTCTGCAGGAAGCCGGAGTCGACGAGGAAGGACACCGCCTTGCCGATGATCCCGGTGGTCGAGCCGGAGAGCCGGCGGGCGTCCTTGGTCGCCCCGGTGGCGCTGCGGCGGGTGTAGACCCGCCAGGCCGCCTCCAGGCCGGGGGCGTCGCTGGCCGGGTCGGTGATCTCGCCCTCGGCCTCGGCGCGTTCGGCGAGCCGCTTGCAGGCCTGGCGGACGAAGGCGTCCACGCCGTTGACCGAGATCCGGCCCAGGTAGCCGTCGTCGGCGAGGTCCTCCGGCCGGGGGAAGGCCAGCGCGGCCACGGCGAGGTGCGCCAGACCGTGCAGGAACCGGTCGCCGGAGTCGGAGGCGGCGCGGCGGGAGTACTCGCCCATCCGCACGGCGAAGACCGAGTCCTCCGCAGCGGCCACGGCCATGCCGGTGCGCGGCGAGACCTCCAGCACGATCAGGCCGAGTCCGGCCGCGACCGCGTCGGCGAGCCGGGCGAACGGCGGGTCCTCGCGGTAGCGGCGCACCAGCGCGCCGTACTCGGCGTCCCGGGCCGGCAGCAGCTTCGGCTGCAGGCCGAAGCCGACCAGGCGGGACGCTTCGCTGACGTCGCCGGGGGTGATCTGCGGGGCGCTTGCCGCGCGGGGCGCGGTGGGGTCCTGCGCGCCGACGGCGTCGGCGACGGTCTCGACGGGCGTGCGGTGTTCGCCCTCGGCGGGCGGAGCCGGTTCGGGGATCACGGTCGGGCCTTCTCACGGTGTTTGCGCCTACTGGGCATCAGCGACTCCTGATGTGCGGCTGCGGACCCCGATGGGCTTGTCTCGCGGTTCCCCGTGCCCCTGTCGGGGCGCCTCGCGCAGAACGGCCGTTCCCACGATGAGGTCGGCGCCGCCGAACTCGGGGTCGTCCAGCGGGGTCCCGTCATCGACCGCGAACAGCAGCCGGTCCTCGCCCTGGCGGTGCGCCACACCCACCGGCGGGCTGGCCGCGTGCACCGCCAGCAGCGCCAGCAGGTACGGGAGTTCGGGGTCCTGCCGGCGGGCCTCGGCGAGCAGGCCGGAGAGCCGGCGCGGGGCGTCCGGCGGCAGGTCGAGGATCTGCAGGGCGGCCTCCAGCTGCTCCTCGGAGAAGCGGCTGTCGTCGGGCGTCGCCACCAGGTCGGGCTCGGGCAGCTCCGCGCCGAGGTGCTCGCGCTCGACGGGCGGCGTGAGCAGCGCGTCCACCAGGTCGCACAGCCGCACCGAACCGGGCGCGCGGAACCCCGCGCCGCGCGCGAAGAACGCCCCGACGACCGTGCCGGCCTGCTCGACCGGCAGCGGCAGCGTCGTCGCCAGCAACTGGCCGTAGAGGTCCGTCCCGGCGCGGGCGGCGGGGGTGGCGAAGGCCTGGCGGTCCTGCTCGGCGCGGAACAGCGGGCCTGCCTCCAGCAGCCGGCTCTGCAGCTGGGTGTGCCGGCGGATGCAGTCCTTGACTATGTCGACGAGTTCGGCGGCGCGGCGCTTGTGCTGGGCGTCCTCCGCCTCGTCGCGGGCGCGGCGGATGTTGGTGAGGATCGCGGTCTCGTGCCGGTACCGGTCGGCGACGTGGTCCAGCGCCTCGGCGATCATGTCGGGGACGGCGTTGAGCCAGTCCACCGCGCGGACGTTGCGCCGCGTCGCGTCGAGCGCCCGGCGCAGCGTCTCGGCGTACTGGACGGTGCGGTAGCGGGCCTGCTCGGCGGCGAGCTGGGCGTCGGCGAGCCGGCCGCGGGCGATCAGCACCTCCAGCTTGACCTCGGCGGCGATCTGCGCGGAGGCGACGTCCGTGTCCAGCGCGCCGACCAGGACGTTGACGGCCTCGTCGGTGGCGCGCAGGTAGATGCCGCCGTCCCGGCCGGGGAACTCCTCGATCAGCTTGAAGTCGTAGTCGTGCCGGACGTAGGCGCCGTCGGGGGTGAACATGCCGTAGACGGCGCGGAAGCCGCGGTCCACGCTGCCGACGTTGATCAGCGACTCCAGCACCCAGCGGGACACCCGCAGATGCTCCTCGGCGGGGCGCTCCGGGGCCTGCGCGGCGGCGCGCGGGAGGAGCTTGGCCAGTATCTGGTCGCGGTCGGCACCGGTGTCGAAGTCCATGTAGAGGGTGACCAGGTCGATCGCGGCCAGGCCCAACTCCGCCATGCCGTAGACCGCGTACTCGCCGGCCAGGTTGGACTTGCGGGCGTCGAGGTCGTGCAGCGGGGCCGTGCAGGCGAGCGCGCGCAGGCGGCGGGCCAGGCCCTCGTCGCCCGCCGGACCCGCGCCGGGCCGCGGCACGGAGACACCGGGCACCCCGGTGAGGCCGGCGCGGAGCGGGGCGAGGATCTGGTGGGCGATGGTCGTCACGGTGGACCAGATTACGGGCTGCCACCGACAGCCACCCCATTCACCACCTCCGCGGTGGTTCGCTCCCCGGCCCGGCCGCGCGCGGAGGCCCGGGGAGGCGCGGGACGGCCCGGGGACGCGCGGGCAGCGGATCGGCGAGCCAGGCGCACCGTCGCGCGCGCCCGGCTCGCGTCACACCGCGTGCGCCCCTGGCGGCCCGGTCGGAACGGGCACCCGGCCGGGCACCGCGCCCAGCGCGGCCAGCACCGCCGCCGTCTCGTGCGCGGCCCGCGCGTCCAGCAGGCCGGTGGCGCCGCGCGCCCGGTGCCGGCGCTCGGCCGCCGCCAGGCGGAGCAGGTCCGGCAGCAGGTCGCGGCTGCGCGCGGCCACCCAGCGCGTACCCTTGGTCGCCATCCACCGGACGCTGCCGCCGCGGGTGGGCGGCGGGCCGTCCAGGGCGTCCGCCGGCTCCGGGCCGCAGGCCAACTCCCGGGCGGTGAGCGCCCGGTGGAAGGCGCGGGCGATGGCGCGGTGCCCGCGCTCGGCCGGGTGCAGCCGGTCCACCGACCACATCTCCGGCCGGTCGGCCCACGGCATGCCGGCGAGGTGGACGTGCACCGCGCCGTACCGGTCGGACAGGGCGTGCACGACCGCGTTGACGCTGCGCATCCGCCGGGCCAGCGGCCGGGCCAGCGCCTCCGGCAGGCGCAGCATCCGGCCCGGGGCGGGCAGGCAGGCGGTGAGCGGGACGGCGCCGCTCGCGGCGAGGGTGCTCAGCGCCAGGTCGAGGCGGGCGGCCACGGCCGCGATGTCGAAGTGCGCCCGCAGGGTGTCGTTGCCGCCGACCACGACCGCGGCGAGGTCCGGCCCGAAGGCGCACGCCTCGGCGAGCTGACGCTCGATCAGGTCACGGGTCAGCGCGCCGGAGGCGGCGAGGTTGCGGAACTCGACCCGTCCGGCGGCCGACGCGGGGGCGAGGCCGTCGGCGAGCAGCCGCGCCCAGCCGCGCCACGGGCCTCCGGTCGCGGCGGGGTCCGGAGACGGATCCCCGAGCCCCTCGGTCAGCGAGTCCCCCAACGCGACGAACCGCACCACGCGCCCCGCGTGCGCCGGCCCGCGCCGCGGGCCGGCGAGCCGCGGCACGCCGGGCTGCGGGACTTCGAACTGCGGGATTTCGGTGTGCGACGCCCTGGCCGGCGGCGGGCCGGGTGCCGCCGGCGCCGGCGTCGGCTGGGGGCCGCCGACCTGCGACTGCCACGACCGCGACACACCGGCTGGAGCCGGCTGCGACGCGCCGGCTGACGACTGCTCCCGCTGCGCGTCCCCGACCTGCGACGGTCGAGGCTGCGGCCATCCGGGCTGCGGGAGGCCTGGTTGCGACGGCACGCCGTGCCGCGGCGCCACGCCGGCCTGCGACGGGACCCCGGGGCGTGACGGCACGCCAGCCTGCGACGGGACCCCGGGGCCTGACGGCCCGCCGGGCCGCGGGGGGTCGATCGCGCTCATGCCGCCACCTCGCTGTGCCGCGCGGGTTCCTCCGCTTCCCCGGCCACGCCCGGGTTCCGCTCGGGGGACGCCCCGGCGCCGGCGGCAGCGGTGCCCGAAGGGGCCGACGCGGGCTCCGCTCCTTCGGAGACCCCCGGTTCGGCGGCGTCCGCCTTCCCCCGCCGGGGCCCCCGCACGGCGCGGCCCGCGGTGGCCGCTGCGGCGGACGCGCCCTCCGGCTCCTGCCACGGCGGCCCTTCGGCCCCCGCCGGTTCCCCCGGGGCGCCGACCGCCGCGAAGACGGGAGGGTGGCGCCGCGCGCCGGGGGATGGCGGCTGCGCGTGCGCCTCCCGCGCCGGGGCGCGGCCCACCACCGAGGTCCCATCGTGCGCGGCCGCCGGCGCCGCGCCGTGGGCGGCCAGGAAGGCGTCGACGGCGGCGGACCAGGGGAAGCACTCGGCGCGGGCGCGGGCCGCCGCGCGGCGTTCCGCCTCCGGGCGGGTCAGCAGCTCGGTCACCGCCTCGGCGAAGCCCGCGCCGGTGTCCGCGGCGGCGGCCGCGCCGGCCTCCGCGACCACCCCAGGCAGCGCGCTGGAGGGGCTGACCGCCACCGGCGTCCCGCTGGCCAGCGCCTCCAGCGCGGCCAGCCCGAAGGTCTCCACCGGCCCCGGGGCGATCACGGCGTCCGCCGCCGCCAGCAGCCGGGGCAGCGCCTCGCCGCGCAGGAAGCCCGCGAAGGTGACCGGCAGCCGCTCCGCCCTCGCCCGGGCCTCCAGCCGGGCCCGCAGCGGGCCCTCCCCGGCCACCACCAGTCGCGCCCGCTCGCCCGCGCGGAGCAGTTCGGCGAGCGCGTCCAGGGCCGTCCCGGGCCGCTTCTCCGGCGAGAGCCTGGAGCACATCACGATCAGCCGCTCGCTGCCGGAGGCCGTCCAGCGGGCGCGTTCGGCGGCGGAGCGCCGACCCGGGTGCCACCGCTCCAGATCCACCCCGAGCGGGGCGTGCACCAGGTGGCCGGTGCCGATCCGGCGGAACTCGGCGGCGGCCCAGTCGGTCGTGCAGATCACCGCCCGGAAGTCGCGGGCGGTGCGGGCGTTGAGCCGGTCGGCGAGCCGCCCGGCGGCGGGGTCCGGCAGGCCCCACACCTTGAGCAGGCCGTCCAGGCTCTCGTGCGAGACCATCGCCGCCGGAACGCCGTGGCGGCGGGCCCAGGCGCCGGTCCAGCGCAGGGTCGAGCGGTCGGAGACCTCCAGCCGGTCCGGGCGCAGGCCGCCGAGCAGCGCGGAGAGCCGGCGACGGTCCACGAGCACCCGGTAGCCGCCGCTGCCGGGGACCACCGGCCCCGGCAGGGTGATCACCCGGCCCTGCGGGGTCCAGCGGTCCTCGCGGCGGGGGCCGGGGATCACCAGCACCGGCTCGTGGCCTGCCGCGAGATAGCCGGCGCCGAGGTGCCGCAGGGCGGTGCGCAGGCCCCCGGAGGAGGGGGCGACGAAGTTCGCCAGCCGCACGATCCGAAGCCCCCGCGTCATGCCGCGCTCCCTCGGGGCCGGTCGGCCTCGGCGCCGGCGGCGGCCACCGCCACGTGCGCCCCGCGCGCCTCCGCCTCCGCGACGGGCGCGGCCGCACCGCCGGCCCCCTGGGCAGGCGCGCCGAACGCGACCGGCACGGCGGAGACAGGCAGGCCCGCCGGCCCGGCGCAGGGCCCGGGCGGCGCCCCGGGCCCGTGCGCGGGCACGGCGGACGGCTCGGGCAGGCCCGCCGGAACATCCGCGGTCGTGCCCGCCCGGGCGGCCCCGGCGGATGCGCCGGGGCTCGCGGAAGTGGCCGAGCCCCCGCGCCACGCGGAGGGCACGCCCGCGTCCGCAGCCGCCACGGCCCCCGCGACGGGGCCGGCCGGCGCGGGCGAAGGCGCGGGGACGTCGGCGCTCACGCGGCTCGCCTCGGGCGGCGCGGCGGAGGGCGCGGAGGCATAGGCGCCGGGGCCGGGGCCGCCGGCCGGCCCGGTGAGGGCAGCGGGGCCGCCCGGAACGGCGGTCCGCGCGGCGGGTGTGGTCGGCGCGGGCGGCAGGGCGGGGGCGGTGGGCCGTGCGCCCGCCGGCGCGTGCGTGAGCGAGGCCGAGGGCGCGGCCGAGGGCGCGCGGCTCGCGAGGACGGCGGTGTAGTGGGCGAGGAGGAGGTCGCCGACGTGGTCCCAGGTGCGGGAGGCGACCTCGGCGCGCGCGGCGGCACCGAAGCGAGCTCTCAACTCACTGCCGCCGTCGAGGAGTTCGCCGACAGCGCGGGCCACTGCCGCGGAGTCGCGGGGCGGTACCAGCAGGCCGGTGCGACGGTGTGCGACCAGGTCGAGCGGGCCGCCGGCGGCCGGCGCGACCACCGGTACGCCGCTCGCCATCGCCTCCTGCACGGTCTGGCAGAAGGTCTCCAGCGGGCCGGTGTGCGCGAAGACGTCCAGCGAGGCGTAGATCCGCGCGAGTTCGTCGCCGGTGCGCCGGCCCAGGAACGTCACGCCGGGCAGTTTCACCCGCAGGGAGCTCTCGCTGGGGCCGTCGCCGACCACCACCACGCGCACGCCCGGCAGCGCGGCGGTGTCGGCGAGCAGGTCGACCCGCTTCTCGGGCGCCAGCCGGCCCACATAGCCGACCAGCAGCTCGCCGTTGGGCGCGAGCCGGCGGCGCAGCCGCTCGTCGCGGTGGGCGGGATGGAAGCGCACCGGGTCGACCCCGCGCGGCCACACGTGCACATGCGGCACGCCGTGCGCGGTGAGGTCCTGCGCGGAGGGCGTGGAGGGGGCGAGGGTACGCGCCGCGGCGGCGTGCACGTCGCGGATCCGCTTCCAGGCGACGGCCTCGCCGAGCGCGCCGCCGACCCGGTAGGCGCGCGCGTAGCCGCCGATGTCGGTCTGGTAGACGGCGACGCAGGGCAGCGCCAGCCGGCGGGCGACGGCCGCGGCCTGCGCGCCCAGCACGAACGGCCCGGCCAGGTGCACGAGGTCGGGCCGGAATCCGGCGATCAGCCGGGTCAGCCGCCGGCGCCCGGGCCGGGCCAGCCGCACCTGCGGGTAGCCGGGCAGCGGCACGGACGGCAGCCGCACCACCGCGAAGGGGTACCCGGGGGCCGCGGCCCCGGGCGGGCCGCCCCCGGAGGCCCCGCCGCGCGGGTCGGGGGCGTGCCCGGGCGCGGGCCCCGGTGCGTGCCCGGGTGCGGACTCGGGCGCGGACTCGGTCGCGGGGGGAGCCTTCGGCTCCGGGGCGACGACCAGGACGTCGTGGCCGCGCCGCGCAAGGTGCTCGGCGGTACGGAGGGCCGAGTGGGCCACGCCGTTGATGTCGGGCGGGAAGGATTCGGTGACCAGGACGACTCGCATGCCCTGTTCCTTCCGGCCCGCGCGGGCCGTGCGGTCACGGCGAGCTGTCCCGCAGACGAACGTCGCGTAAGCGTTCGATCCGCCGGCGGCCGGGGCCGTGGCGCCGGGGCCTCAGGGGGCTCCCGACGGCTTCAGGGGCCGGTGAGCCGCCCGCGCACGGCGTCGTGGACCTGGGCCTCCTCCGCCGGGTCGGCGGCGAGCCGGCGGAGCCGGTCGAGCACCCGCGCGTTGCCGTTGGTCTCCACGTGCCGGGCGGCCAGCTCCCGCGTGGACTCCTCGCAGTCCCACAGGCACTCCACCGCGGCGCCGGAGCCGAAGCACGGGTCGGTGGCGGCGAGGGCCCGGGCCGTGAGGCCGCGCAGCACCGAGGACGCGGTCTCGGCGTAGAGCAGGCGCAGTACGGGGACCGCCGCGGTGGCCCGCAGCCGGGCGGCGCCCTCGACCAGCGCGCCCAGCCCGTGGGCGTCCACCCCGCCGACGGCAAGCCGGCGGCGCAGGGCCGCGGCGACCAGCGGCGCGTCGCGTTCGTCCCCCGCCGCGGCGAGCAGCCGCACCGAGGCGTCGGCCAGCGCGCTGTCCAGCGGCGCGGCGGCCCAGCTGCGGGCGCGTTCCATGATGCGCGCGCCCCGCATGCGGCAGAGCGTGCCGAGCGCGCCGGAGACCACGACGTCCGAGGAGTCGGTGGCGGCGAGTTCCAGCAGTTCCGGGACGGCCGGGTCGTCGAGGTCGGCGAGGTGGCGCAGGGCGGCGATCCGCGCGCCGTCCGCCCCGTCGCGCGCTGCGCGCAGCAGCAGCGCGCGGTCCCCCGGGCCGGCCACGGCCTTGAGGCAGCGGGCGGCCGCCGCGGCGCGGCGCTCCAGGGCGCTGGGGCCGTGCGGCGAGCCGGCGGGATCACCGGGCAGGCCCCCCGCGGAACCGGCCGCCGGGCCGGCCGGGCCGATCGCCGGGCCGCCGGGCCGCGCGGACGGCTCCCCCGGCACCTCGTCCGCCCAGGCCAGCACGGCGGCCGTGGACCAGCCGGGCGGCTGCGCCGGGCGCGCCAGCTGGCGCTGCCAGAGCGCGAAGGGCGCCTGCTCGGTGGCGGCGGCGACCCGCCGGTGGCGCTCGGCCCACAGGTGCCACGGCCGCGGCTCGTAGGCCTCGCGGACGGCGGAGCGCAGGGCGGCCTCGCCCTCGGCGTCCTCGGGGAACCGGGCGAGCACCGGGGCCGCGAGGGCCAGCAGCCCGGCGTCGTCGTCGCAGACCGCGAGCTCGTCGAGGGCCCAGGCCCAGTTGGTGCCCCCGGCGGCGTAGCGGCGGAGCAGCAGCAGGGCGTCGCGGCGGCCGTACCGGGCGAGCCGGCCGAGCACGGAGAGGGTGAGGCCGGTGCGGGCCTCGTCGCAGTCCAGCAGGTCGTCGGTGTGGAAGAGATGGGCCTCGAGTCCGGCGAGCGGCCCTTCCAGCTCCATGTAGAGCCGGGCGTAGTACAGGGAGCGGTTCTCCACCTGCCAGTCGCGGCGGGGGTCGTGGGTGACGCAGGCGTCCAGCGCGGCGAGGGCCTCGCCGCGCTCGGCCGCCAGCGCGTGCAGGGTGCCGTCCCCGCGGCCGCGCTGGAGCAGGCCGAGGAGGGTGGCGCTGGGCGCTGTCTCCGGCTCGAACATGTCGTCAGCATCCGTTGCGGTGGTCCAGGTGGCAACGGGATTTCCGTCGCGGAGCCGCACCTGGGGATGCCCCGGGGGGAGCCGCGCCGATCCCGCTGCCGGATCCGGTGCAGCCTACAGGCCGGACGGCGGCCGGTGCACAGGGCGTGAGCGGGGCCCCGGGACGCCGTCACCGTCCGTGAGACCGCGGACGGTCACGGGCGAGGACGTGAGCGGGCGCACACCCTGCCGCGCGCCCCCGCCCTGCCCACGCCTCGGCCGAACCGCGCCTCGGCCGCGCCTCGCCCGCACCTCGCCTCGGCCGACCTGCGCCTCGGCCGAGGCGCCTACCGCCGCATGCCTCCGCCGCCGCGCCGCCGCCCGGCTCAGATCGGCCGGGGCCTGGGCGCCGCCGCGTTCGGCATCGCGCTGTCGATCTGCTCCCGCAGCTCCCGCACCTCGGGCAGCTCCTGGTACTGGCCGGTCAGCCGGTACATCTGGCGGAGCCGGTCCCAGGTGCGGTGCGAGGAGGACTCGCGGCTGGCGTTGAGCGCGAGCTTGGCGTACCGACCGGCCTCCTCCGGCTCGTTGGAGAGGTAGTAGGCGGAGGCGACGGAGAGATAGTCGAAGAGCTGGGACCGCTTGTAGTCCGTGCCCTCGCGCAACGCGATGGCGCGCTGGCCGTGGTACTGCGCCAACCGGGCCGCGCGCTCGTCGTGCTCGGCGAGCGTGCGGTAGGTGAGCGCCTCCATGCCGTGCAGGTCGGCCTCGTTGAAGTACTGCAGCCAGTCGGGGCCGGGCTCGCCGGTGTCCCGGGTGAAGAGGTCCTCCGCCTCGCCGAGCGTGCGGCGGGTGGCTTGGCCCTGGCCCAGCGCGGCGTGCGCCCAGGCCTGGACCGTGCGCAGCATCGCGCGGGTGCGCGGCAGCGTGTCTCCGGCGCGGGTGTCCGCGACCCGCATCAGGTCCAGGGCGTCGCCGGGCCGGCCGAGGTGCACCATCTGGCGGGCGGCTCGGGAGAGCGCCTCGCCGGCGCGCGGGCGGTCGTCGGCCTGGCGGGCCGCGTGCACCGCCATCACGAAGTAGTGCTGGGCGGTGGGCTCCATGCCGACGTCGTGCGACATCCAGCCGGCCAGCACGGCGAGGTTGGCCGCGACCGCCCACAGCCGTCGGGAGAGGTGCTCGGGGTGGTGGAAGGTCAGCATCCCGCTCACCTCGTTGAGCTGGCCGATCACGGCCTTGCGCTGCAGGCCGCCGCCGCGCTGGGCGTCCCAGGCCCGGAAGACGGCGACCGAGTGCTCCAGCGCCTCCACCTCGTCCGAGCCGACGGACCCGGTCCGGTAGGTGTCCGCGGCGTCGATCGCCTCGATCGTGCTGCCGGAGAAGCGGGGGCCCGGCACGGCGGCGCGCATGCCGTTGCCGCGTCCGGCCATCCAGTCCTGCAGGGGGGCGGCGATGGTGACACCGGCCACCAGGCCGGCGCTCGCCCCCATCACTCCACGTCGGTTGAGCATGAGGTCCATTCCCGTGAATTGGGTGAGGGCCTCGGCCGTACGCTCGGGGTCGGGATGCCAGCTGAGTTCTGGGGGCAGGCCGGAGGCGTCCGGGGCGCCCGATGCGCCCTCGCCCGCCGCCGCGCCGCCGGGACCGGTGGAGCCGGTACCGGACGTGCCTGAACGGGGCAGCCGTTGCCGTCGTTGGAACCCGAGGTCCTCGATGGTCACGACACGGCCGAGCCGCTCGGTGAACAAGATGGCCAGCACCCTCGGCACGGGATCGCGCGGGGTCTCCCCGCGCTCCATCCAGCGCCGTACACGCGAGGTGTCGGTGGACAGCTGCTGCTGCCCCATCGCGGCACCGCGTTTGTTGACCAGTCGCGCCAGCTCGCCCTTCGACCATCCGGTCAGGGCGAAGAGGTCCGCGAGTCGGGTGTTGGGTCCCTTGGTCACGTCAAGCCCCCAGGTTCCTCGGCACTGGAGAGGCTAACGGTCCGTCACATGCCACGCGAGCATTCGCCAGGGTTCGCCAGGGTGCGCCAGCTGTTGTGCCATGGCCGATCCGGTGTGATGTAGAACCGCGCCCTCCCGGTCAACTCCGGAAAGCGCCCGGGAACCGTCCTGTTCCGCGCCCCATGCGGGCGTTGACCAGGGGTGACCGGGAGCTCGCCGGAGCGGCCGGAGCCGACGCCGGCCCGCTTCGCGGCGGTCGGCGGACGCCCGGTACGGGTGTGGCGCGCAGGGGTGGCGCGGAGCTCTCGGGCTTCGCGCCAGGGACCGCCGGCCGCGGCCGAGCCGGTCCCCCTCTCCCCGGTCCGTCCGGGTCCGGCGCGGCATTCCCCCAGGGTGCGGCGGCGGAACGGCCGGAGCGGGGCGGGCGGGGGCCGGCGGATCCGGGCCGGCGCCCGCGCCTGGTCCGCCACGCCATGGCGGACCACCGCACCGCCGCCGATCCACCGGTCCGCACGGACCGCCGCACCACGGCTCCGGCCCTGCCGCACGGAAGCCGCACGACAGAACGGACCCACGCACCCCCGACACCCAGGACAGGCGGGCGACCGCCACCGGGCCCGCGCCGCGCCGCGGCCGGCCCGGAGCACGCCGGGCCCGGCGCCGGACCCCTCCCCGATCCGGCACCCGACCGGCCAGGGCCACCAGGCCCGGCCACCGGACCGGACCCGGCGGACGCCCACCCACACCAGAAAGGGACTCGGAACTCTCCATGTACACACCACCGCTCTCCCCCTCACGTGCGCCGCAGAACGGCCAGCCGCCGGCCTCCCCCTCCCCAGGCCAGGCGCGCAGCGGTCTGCTCCGCGCCCCCTCCCGCGGCTCCGCGCTGCACGCGGGCACCGCCGCTCCGGCCGCGCCCGCCTCCCAGCGCCCGGTGACCGCCCCCGGCGGCCCGGCCCTGCCCGGGATCCTCCCCGGACGCGCCGGCGCCCCCGCCCGCCCGGCCGCCGGGCGGCAGGTCAGCACGGTCGGCCAGGTCGTCGGGGTCGCCGCGCCCGGCGGCCGGCATCCGATGCGACCGGGCCCGGGCGCTCCTCCCGGCCGTACCGCCGCCACCGTCCGCCCGGAGGTCAGCCGCCGCGAGGCCGCCCGGCTGGAGGCCGCTGCCGAGCGCAACCCGGCCGTGCGCCAGGCGATCATGGCCGTGCGGCGGATATGCCCGGCCTTCATGCCGCGCCAGCTCATCCGGGAGCACGGCCCGCACATCCTGATCGGCGGCTCCGCCGGCCGGATGCCGGTGGTGGCCAAGTGCCTGGGCGAGCACGGCCCGCAGGCGGACCCCGCCGTGGCCGAGCGGTTCCGGCACGAGATCGCCGCCTACCGCGCCTTCGTCCGCCGCCGGCCGCCGGCCCGGCTGCCGAAGCTGGTGGCCGCGGACGCCGAGCGCTGCGTGCTGGTCCTGGAGCGAGTCCCCGGGCGCCCGGCCTCGAGCGAGCGGCATCCGGCCAACGCCCCGACGCCGGGCGAGGTGCGCCCGATCCTCGGGACGATCCGCGCGCTCAACCTCTGGCAGCCGCCGGCCGGACTGTTCGAGCAGCAGCTCGACCACCAGTCCGAGATCGCCCGCTTCCACGCGCTCGGCCTGCTCACCGACCGTGACGCGGGCGACCTGCGGCAGCTGCTGCACGGCGTCGCGTCCCTGCCGCCGCAGTTCTGCCATGGCGACGCGCTGCTCTCCAACATCCTGCTCGCGCCCTCCGGGCCGGTGCTGGTCGACTGGGAGCGCGCCGGGTGGTACCTGCCCGGATACGACCTGGCGGTGCTCTGGGCGGTGCTCGCGGGGGACACCGCCGCCCGCCGTCAGATCAGCCAGCTGGCGCAGGCCTCCGGGACGCTCCACCGCGACGCCTTCCTGGTCAACCTGCTGCTGGTGCTCATGCGGGAGATCCGGCTGCACGACATCCCGGGCGCGGGCGAGGAGCAGCGCATCCTCATCCGCCGCCTGCACGAGGACGCGGGCGTCGCCCGGCGCGCGGTCCGCGCCGCCGTCGGCACCCGCTGACGTCGACACCCGCCGGCGTCGGCACCCGCCGGCGACGGACGGCCCGGGCACAGCCCGCAGCCGCTCCGCGGAACCACCCGCGATGCTTCGGATCGAGCGCCGGTCAGCCTCCGGCGCGGGTCCGGCGCGGCGGCTCCAGCGCCGTCCGGCCGGCAGCCGTCAGCACCCGGGCGGGCCGCGGCAGCAGCAACCGCCCGCACAGCAGGTCCCGCCGCAGGCGGTCGAGGGGATGGCCCCGGCTCACGCCCTCCGAGCCGGCCGCCTCCACCGCCGTCTCCACCAGCTCCAGCGCGGTCCGCACAGTCACCACGGCCGCGGCCTGCGCCCGCGCCACCGCGCGCGGCTCCGCCGCGTCGACCCGGCCGGCCAGCGTGTCCAGCAGGTCCTCCCCGTTCCCCAGCCGCGTGTCCAACTCACCGAGGATCGCCACGAGTTCGGGCTCCGACGGCGCCGCGTCGCGCACCAGTGGCACGAGTACGCCGCACGCCGCCCGAGCCGTACCCAGCAGCACCGCCGCCGTCACCAGCGACCGCCAGGCCCGGGACTCGGCAGCCTCCCGCTCGGTCAGCTCCCGCCCGCAGGCGTCCGCCGGCACGGCGACGCCCTCCAGCAGCACGTCCTGCGCGGCCACCGCGCGCAGACCCGCCGGGTCCCCGCTCGGCTCCACGGCCAGGCCGGGCGAATCGGCCGGCAGCAGAAACGTCCCCTCACCGCCCTGTCCCGCACCGCTCTGTCCAGCACCGCTCCCGCCGTCCGCCTCGCCGGTGCGGGCGGCCCGGACGACCAGCCAGGCGACGGCCTCCGCGCCGACCATGGCGCGCTCGCGCCCCTGCAGCAGCCAGCCCTCGCCGTCCTCGGTCGCCGACGCCACGACCTCCGAGCCGCCGCCGGGCGAGTCCCCGCGGCCCGGCGCATGCCCGACCGCTCGCGGGCCGGGATCGTCCGCCGCAGCGACCCGCGCGCCGAGCAGGCCGACCGGGGCCGGGCCGCGCTCGGTGTCGGCGAGCAGGGCGAGGTAGGCCTCCTCCGCCCAGCGGCCGGTCCTGGCCTGCTCCGCGTGCAGCAGCAGCGCGCCGGCCGTGACCAGGGCGACGGAGGTGTCGCCGCGCCCGAGCTCGCGCAGCACCGGCACGGTCCGCTCCAGCCCCAGCCCGTCTCCGCCGTAGCGGCGGGCGACGGTCAGCCGGGCGAGGCCCGCTTCGTGCACCGCCTCGACGCCCTGATAGGGGAAGGAACCGTCGCGGTCGTGCTCCTCGGCCCGCGCGGCGAGCAGGTCGACCGCCCGGCGCAGCCGCGCGGCGGACAGGGTGCGGCCCGGGGCCCGGGCAGCGGACTGGGCCGTGGTCATCGGTCTCCGCTCGGCATTCTCGACAACAGGGGTTCCCGGAGCTGCGGTGGTGCCGTCAGCGCTGCTGGAACATGTCCTTGGGCAGGGGCTTGAGCAGCTGGTAGAGGTCCTCGGCGATCGGCCGGTCCCAGGAGGCGATGGTGACCAGGACGTCGTCGCTGCGCCCGAACTGCACGCAGGCCACCCGCTCCTCGGAGAGCTTCAGCTTGGAGACCACCAGCAGGCCGTCGCCGAGCATCACCGGGAAGTCCTCGGTGCCGGCGAGCTCCACCGGCTCGTCGTTGCCGAGCGCGGCGAGCAGCTGCCGTACCTCGAAGGGGACGCCGTCCTCCGGCTCGCGGGCCGGGGAGCCCGCCGGGAGGTTGCCGATCAGCATCGCCGGGCCCCGGCCGCCGAACAGGTCGTAGCGCAGGAAGACGCCCTGGCAGCTGCCGTCCTGGCCGGCCAGCAGGGCCGCTCCGAACTCGCCCGGCCAGTCCCCCGGGTCCATCGCGAGCACGTCGAAGTCGGGACCTGCGGGGGTGCGCGAGCGGCGGGAGAGGAAGGCCATGCGGCACATCGTACGTGCCCGCGGGCCCCGCGCGGCCCCCGCTCAGCCGGTCGGCGGCGGGGTCCGGCGGGCGGGGCCGCGACCGCTAGGTGAGGTCGAACTCGCCGTCCCGGGCGCCGAGCACGAAGGCCCGCCACTCGCCCGGAGTGAAGATCAACGAGGGGCCGTCCGGGTTCCTTCCGTCCCGCATGGCGATGTAGCCCTCGACGAACGCGATCTGCACGTCGCCGACGCCCTGGCTGCTGGAGAGCCATTCCGCCCTGCTGAGGTCGAGCTGGGGCTTGGGGTGGTCGTCGTCGGCGGCCGGCCGGCCGCCGTGTTCGAGGATGCCGGACCCCGCACCGTCGCCGCGGGGCGTCTCGCTGGCCACGTCGTGCTCCTCCCGTCGTCGTCCGTCGCCTCAGCGTAGCCGCCGGGCGCGGCCCGGGAGGAGCCCTCGGGCGGTTCCCGTGCGGATCCGCCGCGGGACTTGACAGACCGTCAGCCTTGCTGGTCCGACGCGGCGCCGCGGGCGTGCGGTATGACTGAGCGCGGGCGGCCGGGCGGGCCGCCGCGAAGGCGAGAGGAGCCGGTGGCGGATGGCGGGCACGGACATGGCGGGACGGGACCCGGCGGCCCGCGGAGGAGCCGAGCGCCCGCTGCTGCTCGGCGACGCGGAGGTCCGCGCCCGGCTCGACGCGCGCACCGCGGTGGACGCCGTGCGCGCCGCCCTGCTCGCCCACCACTCCGGCGCGCTGGCCGCCCCGCCCCGCGCGCACTCCCCGCTCGGGCCGGGGAACCTGGTCTTCACCTCGGGCAGGCTGGCCGACCGGGGCGTGCACGGCTTCCGCGTCTACGACACCTTCGCCGGCGGCGAGCAGCTGGTGGCGGTCTGGGACGAGGACAGCGGCCGGATCCTGGCGCTGGTCCACGGCGGCGAGCTGGGCCCGCGCCGGACCGGCGCGATCGGAGCGCTGGCGCTCGACGCGAGCGCACGGCCGGGGCCCGTGCGCCTGGGGCTGGTCGGCACCGGCGTCCAGGCCTGGTGCCAGCTGTGGGCGCTGCTGGCGCTGCGCGAGGTGGAGGACGTCGTGGTGGCGGCGCGCACGCCGGGCAGCGCCGCGCGCTTCGCCTCCCGGGCGGCGGCCGAGCTGGGCGTGCGGGTGCGCGCGGCGGACGGCGCGGCGGAGGCGGTCCGCGACCGGGACGCGGTGGTGCTGGCGACGGACAGCCCGGTGCCGGTGATCGAGGCGGACTGGGTCGCGCCCGGGACCCACGTCTCCACATTGGGCCCGAAGAACCGCGCCCGGCACGAGCTGCCGCCGGAGCTGGCCGCGCGGGCGGACGTGATCGTCACCGACTCCCGAGCCCAGGCCGGCGCCGCGGCGGACCCGGCCCCGGCCGGCGGCGGGGCGGTCTCCGGGGCGGCGCCGCTGGCGGATCCCGGGCGGATGGCCGAGCTGGGCGCCGTGCTCGCGGGCGAGGCGCAGGCCCGCGGCTCCGAGCGCGACGTCACGCTGTTCTGGTCGGTGGGCCTGGCGGGCACCGAGGTCGCCCTCGCCGCGGCGCTGGCGCGCGCCCTGACCGCCGCGGAGTGACGGCGGCGCCCGCCCGTCCGTCCGGGCCTCGGCGCTGCCGGACGGCGCCCCGGCCCAGGCGGGGCGGCGGGCTCAGGCCGGCTGACCGGCGAAGGCGCGGGCGAAGGCCGCGTGGTCGTGGAAGTCGCGGGAGCAGACGATCCGCCCGTCCCGGACACGCATGATCACCACGTTGGTGACGTCCAGCTCACGGCCGGTCGACGGAACATACGCGTGGCAGTCGAACTCGGAGACGACCACCTCCGGATCGAGCGTGTCGTGCACGGTCGCCTGCCGGACCTGCAGCTCGATCCGCTCCCCCAGGTCCCGGAAGCGCGCCAGCACACCGCCGCGGCCCTCGATCCGCAGGCGGGGGCTGCTGAACGGGAGCTCGACGACGGCGTCCTCGGCGTAGAGATCCGCCAGCTCGTCGTAGCAGCGGGCGGTGATCAGTCTCAGCTGCTCCCGTGCGACCTCGCGCGGAGCCAGTACCAGCGCCTCGGACAACGTCCGCCCTCCTCTGCTCCCCGTTCCTCCGCGAATCCCGCCGGGACCGGGGCCGGTGCCCGGATTTTCCGGCCCTGACGATAGGGAGCGCCAACTCCCGCTGTCCAGGGAGCTGTTCCGGGGATTCGGCGCGGATCCGGCGGAGCGGGGGGACGCGGCGCCTCTCGGCCGACGCGGTCCGCGGAGTCGCGCGGATCACGCAATAACCTGGGACCTCGCGGTGTTTCCCCGGCAGGAAGAGCTTCAGCGCTCGCCCGGGCAGCGCCGGCCACCGCCGACCGCGCCCGCCCCAGGTGAACGCCGCGTATCCCCCGGCCGCCGCCGGGGGAGCCACCCCCGCACCGCCCGCCGCCCGTCCGTCCCCTCGGCCGGCGGCCCGACCAGGGCGCGCCCCCGCGCCCGCGACGGAAGGACCCTCCACCCCCATGACCACCTCCGCGACGACCACCAGCTCCCCCGCCGCCGGCGCCCTGACCGTGTCGGAGCTCGCCGCGCGCCGTGGCGAGCTGACCGTCATCGACGTCCGCAGCCCCGCCGAGTACGCGGGCGGCCACGTCGAGGGCGCGCTCAACGTGCCGCTCGAGCGGCTCGCCGAGGCCGTCCCCGCCCTGCGCGACGCCGCCGCGCGCAACGGCCTGGCCGTCGTCTGCGCCACCGGCGGCCGCTCCGCGCAGGCGGTGGCGCAGCTCACCGCGGCCGGCGTGCCGGCCTCCGACGTCCCCGGCGGCACCTCCGCCTGGCAGGCCGCCGGGCACCCGATGGGCCGGGTCGAGGGCGCCCGCCAGGTGTGGGCGATGGACCGGCAGGTCCGCCTGACCGCAGGTTCCCTCGTGCTGACCGGCCTGATCGCGGGGCGCCGCTTCCCGCGGGCGCGCCTGCTCTCCGGTGCGATCGCGGGCGGGCTGGTCTTCTCCGCGGTCAGCAACACCTGCGCAATGGCGAAGGCGCTGGGCAAGCTCCCCTACAACCGCCCGGCGACCGGCGCCCCGGCCTTCGAGCAGACCCTCTCCCAGCTGCACGGCTGAGCCGCGCGCGGCGCGCGGCTATGTGCCGCGCGCCGGGGTCGGGCCGCCGGCCGCACGGCGGTGGACCTCGGCCGCGTGGCCGGTCAGGCCCAGCTTCTCCAGACACCGCGCGTACTCGCCGAGCGCGTCCACGGTCGCCCGGGCTCGGGCACCGAGGGCGCGCTCGCGCGCGTCCGCCACCGCGCGGTAGCACTCCAGCGCCTCGTCCCAGCGGCCGAGGCGGCCGAGTGCGTTAGCCTCCTCGCGCAGGCTCAGCAGGCGGTCCGGGTGTTCGGCGCCGAGCACCTCGGCGCGTGCCCGGCCCACCGCGCGGGCCTCCGCGAGCGCCTCCTCCCAGCGGCCGAGCCGGCCCAGGTTCACGCCCAGGCCGTGCCGGGCCCGCAGGGTCTCCGGATGCGCCGGGCCCAGCGCGGCCGCCCGGGTCTCCGCCACCGCCCGGTACTCCTCCACCGCCTCGGCGCAGCGGCGCAGCCGCCCGAGCGCGATCGCGGTCTCGTGGCGGGCGGCCACCGTCTCCGGGTCCTCGGCGCCCAGCACCCGGGCGCGGGCCGCGGCGACGGCGCGGAAGACAGCCAGCGCCTCCTCCCAGCGTTCCGCGCGGCCCAGGCAGCAGCCCAGCTCGTGGCGGGTGGCGAGGGTGTCGGGATGGTCCGGCCCGAGGACACGGGTGCGGCCCTCCGCCGCGGCGGTGATCTCCCGCAGCGCGTCCTGGACGCGGCCGAGCCGGCCGAGATTGACGCCGAGGTTGTGCCGGCAGCGCAGGGTGTCGGGGTGGTCGGCGCCGTGGAGCCGGAGCCGGTCGTCGAGCACCCGGCGGTAGTCGGCGTCGGCCTCCTCCCAGCGGGCGAGGCGGGCCAGGGTGAAGGCGGCCTCCTGGCGGCTGCACAGGGTGTCCGGGTGGTCGGGGCCCAGGGCGCGGGCCCGGGAGACGGCGAGCGCGCGGTGTGCGGCGAGCGCCTCGTCGAACCGGCCGGTGCGGGTGAGCGCGAACGCCGCCTCGTGCCGTGAGGCGAGCGTGTCCGGATGCAGCGGCCCGAGCGACCGCGCCCGCAGCGCCGCCGCCCGCTGATGCAGTTGATACGCCTCCTCCCAACGCCCCGCCCGCGACATCCCCGTCGCAGCGACGGCAACCGCGTCGGCGTCGGGGACGGCGTCGGGGACGGCGTCGCCGACGCGGGGACGCCGACGGCGCTCGGCAGGCGCCGCCTCGCCAGGGGACTGGACCGAAGCGCCGGGCCCGGCGGCGGGCTCGGGAGCCGCGTCATCGTGACCCTCCCCTGCGCCGGGGCCCGGATGACGCTCCGGGAGCTCGGCCCCGAGGCCGGCCTCGGACGGGGGTACGGGCGTGGCAGGCATGCGCTCACGCGCGGGCGCCGCGGTCGGTACGGGCTCGGCGCCGAGCGTCGGCGGCGTCGGCGCCCGCGCCGGCGTCGGGCCGATGGCGGCCGCGGACCCCGCTGAAGGGTCAAGGCCCGGCACGGAATCGGGCGCTGCCGCACCCTCGGGGGCGGGCCCCGGTGCCCTCGCCGCGCCCGGGGGCGGCGCGGCGAGGGGCGGGGTGGGGAGCCCGGGGAGGCCGGCGGTGTCCGTGGCCCGCTCTGGGCGCGCCGCGCGCAGCTCGGCGGCGCGCGGGCCGTCGCCGCGGAGTCCGGCGGCCTCGGCCCAGCGCGGGAGCGCCGGCGCGTCGGGGGTGGCCGTGCGCAGCGGGGAGTCCGGGACGCCTTCAGGCTGCGGCGTGACGCGCGTCTCCGCCTCGGGGTGAGCGCGCTCTGCCACCTCGGCCGTCGGGCCGGGGGCCCCCACGGTCGGCGCCGCCGTGCTGAGGACGGCCCCGGGAGCGGAGGCCGGGCTCGCGACGCTTCCGGGGACGGGCGGCAGCTCGCCCGCCGCGCGCGACGCCTGCGCACCGGCCGGGCCGCTCAGCGCGCGCAGGACCTCGCGGGCGTCCGCCGGGCGGTCCTCGGGGCGCTTGGCGAGGAGGGAGAGCACCAGCCTGTCCAGCTCCGGCGGGATGTCCGCGCGGACCGCGCGCAGCGGCACCGGCGGATCGTCGCGGTGCCGGAGCATGGTGACCCACGGGTCGCCGCCGTCGAACGGCGGGGCGCCGCTGAGCAGTTCGTGGAGCACGCAGCCGAGCGAGTAGAGGTCCGTGCGATGGTCGAGCTCCTCCCCCGCGATCTGCTCGGGCGACATGTAGTGCGGCGAGCCGATCACGCCGCCCATGCCGGCCGGTGCCCGCCGGGTGAGCCCGATCTCCCCGCCGAGCCGGGCGATGCCGAAGTCGCAGATCTTGACCGAGCCGTCGGCGTCGAGCCGGATGACGTTCGCCGGCTTCAGGTCGCGGTGCACCACGTCGCGCCCGTGGGTGTAGGCGAGGGCGGCCGCGACGCCGGCGGCGGCGCGCACCGCCCCCGCCACATCCATCCGCCGCCCCGGCAGCTCGTCGAGGACGCGCCCCAGATCCTTCCCGACGAGCAGTTCCATGACGAGGTAGAGGACGCCGCCGTCGTCGCCGAAGTCGTGCACCACGGTGATGCCCGGGTGCTGGAGGCGCGCGGCGGCGCGGGCCTCGCGCCGGAACCGCTCGCGGACGGTCGCCGCAGCGCTCTCCTCGCGGTCGAGCAGGCCGGGGTGCAGGCATTTGACCGCGACGTCCCGGTCGAGCGCCTGGTCGCGGGCCTGCCAGACCTCGCCCATCCCGCCCCGGCCGAGCCGGCCGCGCAGCAGGTAGCGGCCCTGGACCAGCACCCCCTCCGCCAACCGCACCCTGTCCCCCGTCGCTCCCGAGCCGCGTCGCGGCCAGTATGGCGGCGCGGGGGTCGCGCGGGAATCCCGTCCCGGCGGCGGGCGGGAGCGGGAGGCGGCGGGTGACGGGCGGCGGACAGCGGCGGGCCGGTCGTGGCACACTCCTTCGCGAGCCCGTCTTCTACGACGATGTAGACGGTCGCCGACAGATCACCGACAGACGGCCCCTGATCCGATCCCGCCGGGAGCATCACGTGAGCGTCGCCGCCCTGTTCCTCACCGTGCTGCTGGCCTGCGCCGTCGAGGCGGTCGAGGCGCTGACCGTGGTGCTCGCCGTGGGCACCACCCGCGGCTGGCGCTCCGCCTCGCAGGGCACCGCCGCCGCGCTGGTGGGGCTCGCCGCGGTGGTGGCGGTGCTCGGCCCCGCGGTGTCCGCGATCCCGTTGAACGCGCTGCGGCTGGTGGTCGGGACCCTGCTGCTGCTGTTCGGCCTGCAGTGGCTGCGCAAGGCCGTGCTCCGGGCCGCCGGGCTGAAAGCGCTGCACGACGAGGAGGCCGCGTTCGCCCGGCAGACCGCCGCCGCGGCCCGCGCCGAGGCGGGCGGCCGGGGGCGGGTCCACGACTGGTACGCCTTCACGCTGGCGTTCAAGGCGGTGCTGTTGGAGGGCCTGGAGGTGGTGTTCATCGTGGTCACCTTCGGCGGCAGCCAGCACGACGTGCCGGTGGCGGCGGTGGCCGCGCTGTGCGCGGTGGCGGTGGTCGCGACGGCCGGGGTGGCGGTGCGCGCTCCGCTGTCGCGGGTGCCGGAGAACACCATGAAGTTCGCCGTCTCGGTGATGCTGACCGGGTTCGGTCTGTTCTGGTCCACCGAGGGCACCGGCGCCGACTGGCCCGGCGGGGACCTGGCGCTGCTGGTCCTGCTGCCCTCGGTCGCCCTGCTCGCCCTGGCCGGGGCGGCCCTGCTGCGGCGGCGTGCGGCGCGGCGGGCGGCGGCGCGGCGGGCGGCGGCGCGGCGGCCGGAACCGGCCCCAGCCGCAGGAGGAGCCCCGGCCACCGGGGCGCCGACTCAGGCACCCGCCCCGCAGCGACCCGGCACCGCCGGCCGGCTGCGCTCGGCCCTCGCCTCCGTCTACGACTTCGTGGTCGGCGACGACTGGCGCACGGCGCTCGGCGTGGTCGCGGCCCTGGCGGCGACGGCCGGGTTCGCCCACGGCTTCGACGGCGGCGACTGGCGCCGCGTGCTGCCCGTGCTCCCGGTGCTCGCCGTGATCGTCTTCACCGCCGACGCGCTGCTCCGCGCCGCCCGCGCCGCCCGTCCGGCCTGACCCTCCTCGGCGCGGGTTGTTCCCCGACCCGGGCCTCGACTGGAAGAGTGTCAGCGGCCCGACGCAGATCCGGCTGCGAGCGCGGCCGTGGGCATCGAGGGTGACGGGACGTCAGGATCGGAGGCAGCACCGGTGAAGAAGCTGATCAACGCTCCCGAGGACGTGGTCCCGGACGCGCTGCGCGGGCTCGCCGCCGCGCACCCGGAGCTGTCCGTCGACCTCGAACACCGGATCGTCGTCCGGCGGGACGCGCCGGTGTCCGGCAAGGTCGGCCTGGTCTCCGGCGGCGGCACCGGGCACGAGCCGCTGCACAGCGGGTTCGTCGGCGCCGGGATGCTGGACGCCGCCTGCGCCGGCGAGGTGTTCACCTCCCCGGTGCCCGACCAGATGGCGGCCGCGACCGCCGCCGTGCACGCAGGGGCCGGCGTCCTGCACATCGTCAAGAACTACACCGGCGACGTGCTCAACTTCCGGATGGCCGCCGAACTCGCCGAGGACGACGGCATCGAGGTCCGCCAGGTGGTGGTGGACGACGACGTCGCCGTGGTCGACAGCCTCTACACGGCGGGCCGCCGCGGCACCGGCGCCACCCTCTTCGTCGAGAAGCTCGCCGGGGCCAAGGCCGAGGCCGGCGCCCCGCTGGCGGAGGTCGCGGACCTCGCGCGGCGGGTGAACGAGCGCTCCCGAAGCTTCGGCGTGGCGCTGACCGCCTGCACCACGCCCGCCAAGGGCGGCCCCACCTTCGACCTGCCCGCGGACCAGCTGGAGCTGGGCATCGGCATCCACGGCGAGCCGGGCCGCGAGCGCCGGGCGATGATGACGGCCCGGGAGGTCGCGGAGGCCAGCCTGGACGCGGTGCTCGCCGAGCTGCCGGCCGGCGGCGAGCCGGGCGAGCCCGTGCTGGTGCTGGTCAACGGCATGGGCGGCACCCCGCTGCTGGAGCTCTACCTGCTGCACGGCGAGATCGACCGGATCCTGCGTGAGCGCGGCGTCCCGGTGGCACGCGTGCTGGTGGGCAATTATGTGACGAGCCTGGACATGGCCGGCTGCATGGTGACGCTGTGCCGGGCCGACGAGGAGTTCCTGCGGCTGTGGGACGCGCCCGTGCGGACCCCGGCCCTGCGCTGGTAGCCGACCGGACGAAGGACCCGGAGCCGAAGGAACCGGACGAAGGACGGAGAGAGCGAGAGCGCATGACACCGACCGCGAACGGCTCCCCCGCCGAGCCCTCCGAGGCCGCCGCCGGCAGCGGCGGGCCCACCCTGGACGCGGCGTTCTTCCTGCGCTGGCTGACCGGCGCGGCCGAGGCCGTGCACGCCGAGCGCGAGCACCTGACCGAGCTGGACTCGCCGATCGGCGACGCCGACCACGGCGCCAACCTGGACCGCGGCTTCACCGCCGTCCGCGAGGGCTTCGCCGCGAACCCGCCCGCGACCCCGGCGGAGGCGCTGGTGGCGGCGGGACGGCAGCTGATCTCCACGGTCGGCGGCGCCTCCGGGCCGCTCTACGGCACCGCGCTGCGCCGGGCCGGGCGCGCGCTCGGCACGGCGCCCGGCCCGCGCGAGCTGGCCGACGCGCTGGACGCGGCCGTGGCCGGGGTGCGCGAACTCGGCGAGGCCGGACCGGGCGACAAGACCATGGTGGACGCGCTCGCCCCGGCCGCGCGGGCCTACCGCGAGGCGCTCGACGGCGGCGCGCCGTTCGCCCGGGCGCTGGAGGTCGCGGCGCGGGCGGCGCGGCGCGGCGCCGAGGAGACCGTCCCGCTCCGCGCCCGCCGGGGGCGGGCCAGCTACCTGGGCGAGCGCAGCGTCGGCCACCAGGACCCGGGGGCGGCCTCCGCCGCGCTGCTCGTCGCCGCGCTGGCCCGCGCGGCGGGCGGCGACGAGCCGCCGGAGAGCTGAACCCGCCCCGCCGTTCGCCCCGGATCCCGTTCCCGCCCGCCCGTTCGCCCCCGCCCGCCGACCGACCACCCCGCGTACCCGAGACCCCAGGAGTTCCGCAGATGCCCGCGCCCGAGCCGCCCGAGTCGTCCTCCCCCTCCGCCGCCCGGTCCGTGCCGCCCGCCCACGACCGGGTGGGGATCGTGCTCGTCTCGCACAGCCCCGCCGTGGCGGAGGCGGTGGCCGAGCTCGCCGTCAGTCTGGTCGGGACGGGCGACCCGGCCCCGGTGCTGCCGGCCGGCGGCACGGAGGACGGCGGGCTCGGCACCAGCTCCCAGCTGATCCTGGCCGCCGCGCGCCGGGCGGACCAGGGGCAGGGCGTGGTGTTCCTGAGCGACATCGGCAGCGCGGTGCTCACCGTCAAGTCGCTGCTGGCCGACGCCGACCGGAACGGCATGCCGTTCCCGGCCCGCCTGGTCAACGCCCCGTTCGTGGAGGGCGCGGTCGCCGCCACGGTCACCGCCTCGGCGGGCGGCGACCTGGCGGCCGTGGTGGAGGCCGCCGAGGACGCCCTCACCTACCGCAAGTAGCGTCGGCCGACCGGGCGTCAGTCGCCGGCGCCCGGGACCTCGTCGCGCCAGGAGTGCTCGGGCGCGTAGCCGAGCAGCCGGCGGGCCTTGTCGGTGGAGAACAGGCTCTCGTGGCCGCTGATCTCGCGCCGCAGCGGGAGGTCGGGGTAGGCGGCCTCGATCAGCTCCTTGCTGGGGCGGCCCATGACGGTGTCCGGGCTGGCGATGAGGAAGACCTCGACGCCGGGCCCCGGGTACTCCAGCGCCTTGCGCACGGCCTGGGCGCCGTCGCGGGCGTCGATGTAGGACCACAGGTTCCAGCGGCGCAGCTCGGGGTCGGCGTCGAAGGACGGGAAGGCGGCGTAGTCCGCCACCTCCATCACGTTGGAGAAGCGGAGGCCGACCATCTTCAGCTCCGGGTCCCAGCGGCAGAACTGCGCGGCCATCTGCTCCTCCAGGACCTTGCCGAGGGAGTAGGTGCTCTCCGGCCGCGGCGGGTACTCCTCGTCGACCGGCAGGTAGAGCGGCGGGGCGTCGAAGGGCAGGCCCTGCACGGTCTCGCTGGAGGCCCAGACGATGTTGCGGATGCCGGCCGCCCGCGCGGCGGCGAAGACGTTGTAGGTGGCCGGGACGTTGTTGCGGAAGGTCGCGGCGTTGGTGGTCAGGCCGGGGGCGGGGATCGCGGCGAGGTGGACCACGGCGTCGACGCGGTCGTAGCGGTCGTCGACGGCGGTGAGCGCCTCGACGGTCTGCCCGTAGTCGGTGAGGTCCACCTGGACGAAGGTCGCGACGGGTTCGGCCGGTGCCACGGCGTCCAGCACGACCACCTGCCGGCCGTGCTCGACCAGGTCGCGGACGACCGCCCGGCCCAGCTTCCCGCTACCTCCGGTGACAGCGACCCGACCGGTCATTCCCCGCCCGCCCTTCCGGTGACGTTCCAAGATCGATACCCGGCCGTCACCCTACTCCGCGCACCGGCCGCCGGACAGGGGCCGCCCGGCGGATCCGCACGCTCCGCGTCCGGACGCGCACGGTCCGTGGAGAGGGGCCGGAGCGCGGAGGCCGCCGGCGCGCGCCCCCAGGGACGAGCAGAGCCCGCACACGGGTCCCTCACTCCGCGATGGGGATCCGGCGAAGGGGCTGCGCGGGAGCCGGGGGCCTTGGGGAGACCTCGGGAACACCTCGGACAAGGGCCCCCGGGGGTACAACCTTCGACGCAGGGTGCGGGTCATGCATACGTTGAGCGACCCGCCGTATCCATGCGGTCGCATCGGCGCGACGGAAGGGGAACCCGTGAGACAGCCGTACAGCACGACTGCGTTCCGGCCCGCCCCGGCCCGCGGAGGCGGGAGGGACCCCGGTGCCGCGGGTCCACCCGGCTCCGGTCCGGGCCGCAGCCCGGCCGGCCCGGGGGCATGGCCGCCCGCCGGCCGCGTCGCCGTCCGGCCCACCGCGCCCGGGGGCGCCGGGCCCGGCGACGACGTGGCGCGGGAGCCGGCGGCGTCGGGACAGGACCCGGTGACGGCGGACCAGGCGGCCGCCCACGCGGCGGCAGGCCAGGCGGCGGAGGTTTCGGCGGTGCGGGCCGCCGAAGCCGCGGAGCCGCAGCCGGCCGCGCCGCGCTGGTCCGGGCTCGGGGCGCTGCTCGGCCGGGGCCCGATGCGCCGGTTCTTCCGGGCGCGGGCCGCACGGCAGCTGGCCGTGCTCTCCTACCGGGAGATCACGGACGTCGACGCCTTCGCCGCCCAGATGCAGCGGCTCAGCCGGACGGCGCACCCGGTCTCGCTGACGCAGGTGGAGGAGTCGCTGGCCGGGGGCGAGCCGCTGCCCCGGCACAGCGTCCTGGTCACGCTCGACCACGGGCACCCGTCGGTGGTGACGCACGCCCTGCCGGTGCTGGCGCGGGCGCGGGTCCCGGCGGTGGCCTTCGTGGTCGCCGGGCTGATCGGCACGGAACGGCCCCTTTGGTGGGAGGAGGCCGCTTTCCTGTCGGCGCACGGCGGGCAGGCCCGCGCGCTGGCGTCCGGCGATCCGCTGGACGTGGTGCAGCAGCTCTGCGGGATGCCGGATCCCGACCGTCACCGCTCTCTCGCCGAACTCCGGGTCAGCGCCCGGTGCCAGGCACCCAGCCGTAGGCAGCTCACCGGGGAGGACCTGCTGCGGCTTCGTGAGGGCGGAGTCGAGATCGGCAACCAGTCGCAGGGGCTGGCGCTGCTGGCGCGCTGCGACGACGCGACCGTGCGGGACGAGATCGAGAGCGCGCACCGCACGCTGACCACGCTGACCGGCCAGGCGCCGACGGCGTTCGCCTACCCGGAGGGGCAGGCGGATCCGCGGGCGGTGGAGGTGCTGCGCGGCCTGGGATACCGGACGGCGTTCCTGGACGACCACGCGCTCTTCGACCACCTGCGGCCGTCGGCGGCGACCGGCGGGCGGCCGGATCCGCTGCGGATCAGCCGGCTGCGGGTCGACTCGCGCACCTCGACCCGGCGGTTCGACGCGGTCCTCACCGGTCTCCAGCCGCCGATGCCGCGACCGGCACTGCTGGCGGCCTGACCGCCGGCGCCTCGGCGCCGGCGGCCGGCAGCGGCACCCCTCCGGGTTCCCGAGCGCTCACGGGCGCGCTCGGGAACCCGGCGGGGCCGGCCCGGGAGCCCGAGCCCGCGACACCCGCGGCGGCGCCGGACCTGACGGCGCGGGCCCGGCGGCTCGGGCCCGGCGGCGCGGGCCCGGCGGCGCCGGACCTGACGGCGCGGGCCCGGCGGCTCGGTCGGGTGCGGGAACATCGGTGGCCTGTCGGACTCCGGCCCCGCAGCGCGTACCGGCAGCCCGCACAGCGTGACCGGTCCCGGCAGCCCGCGCCGGCGGCTCGGACGCATGCCCGGCCGGGCCCGGGCGACTCGGTAGGGCCGCACCGGCGGCTCGAGCCCGCCGAACACCGTCCCGCCCGGACCTCGGTCGGCCGGGAAGACCACGGCCCGCGGCCTGCGCTGCGCCGCGCGGATCGGATCCGGCGCGGGGTCAGCGGCCGGCCGGTACCGACGCCGGGGCCGGGTCGCGGGCGGCGGTGAGGGCGCGGCCGGCCGGGTAGCGCAGGGCTTCCGCGGGGAGCCGCCCGGTCCGGCCGCTGCGCAGCACGACCAGCCCGGCGGAGCCCTGCCGGGCGGCCGCGGCGGGGGCGACGCGCCGCAGGGCCTGCGCCGCGACGGCCCCGGCGGAGCCGTGCAGGACCGGCAGCGCGGGGGACGGCGCGAGTTCCCCGGCCGCGGCGGCCGCGGCCACGGCGGTGTCGGGCGCGCCGACGAGATCGCCGAAGGCCGCCGGACGGCCCGGAGCGGCCGTCGCCGACCCGCTTCCGCCGCCCCGCGCGGCGAGCGCCGCGCGGATCTCCGGCTCGACCAGTTCGTAGTGCGTGCAGCCCAGCACGAGGGCGCGGGCCCCGCGCGGGGTGCGGGCGGCGGCGTCGGCCACCGCCGCGCGGATCGCCTCGCCGTCGGCGCGGTCCACCGCGTCGGCCAGGCCCGGGCAGGCGACCTCGGCCGTGCGCACACCGGCGGCGAAGTCCCGGATCAGGCCCCGCTGGTAGGCGCTGCCGGTGGTGGCGGGGGTGGCCCAGATGACGACCGGTCCGCCGGTCAGCGCGGCCGGCTTGATCGCCGGGACGGTGCCGACCACCGGGATCTCCGGCTCCAGTTCGGCGCGGATCGCGTCGAGCGCGTGCACGGTCGCGGTGTTGCAGGCGACCACCAGCGCGTCCGGCGCGTGCTCTGCGGCAGCGCGGGCCGCGCCCAGCGCGCGTTCCCGGACGTCCTCGGGCGTGCGCGGGCCCCAGGGCATGCCGTCGGGGTCGCTGGAGAGCACGAGGTCCGCGTCCGGCCGCAGGGCGCGCAGCGCGGCCGCCGCGGCGAGCAGGCCGATGCCGGAGTCCATCAGTGCGATCCTCACAGCGAACGACCCTAACCGATCGGCGCGTCCGGGATGCGGCAGACTGCTCCGGGTGACCGTGATGACCTGGATCTCCGTGGTGGCGCTGGCCTCGCTGCTGGCATGGGTCTGGCTGACGCTGTGCCAGGGCTTCTTCTGGCGGACCGACCAGCGGCTCCCCGAGCGCCGCCCTCCGAAGGTGTGGCCCGAGGTCGCCGTGGTGGTCCCGGCGCGCGACGAGGCCGAGGTGCTGGAGCGCTCGCTCGGCTCGCTGCTGGCGCAGAAGTACCCCGGCCGGGCGCGGGTGATCCTGGTGGACGACAACTCCACCGACGGCACCGGCGACCTCGCCCGCTCGCTCGCCCCCGGGGCCGGCGGCCCGCGCGGCGAGGGCGGAGAGGGCGCGGCGACCGGCCTGGAGCTGCTGGTCACCACCCCGGGCGGCGAGCCCCCGGCCGGCTGGACCGGCAAGCTGTGGGCGCTGCGCCACGGCGTGCAGCTGGCCGAGGAGACCGGCGCGCCCGAGTACCTGCTGCTGACCGACGCCGACATCGCGCACGGCCCCGACTCGCTCGCCGAGCTGGTCGCGGCGGCGGAGACCAACGGGCTGGACATGGTGTCGCAGATGGCGCACCTGCGGACGGAGACCCGCTGGGAGAAGCTGATCGTCCCGGCCTTCGTCTACTTCTTCGCCCAGCTCTACCCGTTCCGCTGGAGCAACCGGCCGGGCTCGCGGACGGCCGCGGCGGCCGGCGGCTGCTCCCTGGTGCGGCGCTCGGCACTGGAGCGCGCGGGCGGCGTGGCGGCGATCCGCGGCGCGGTGATCGACGACGTCTCGCTGGCCCGGCTGATCAAGCGGGACGGCGGGCGGACCTGGCTGGGCCTCGCGGACGCGGTGGACAGCGTCCGCCCCTATCCGCGGCTGGGCCAGCTGTGGCGGATGGTCTCCCGCAGCGCCTACGCCCAGCTGCGGCACTCGGTGCTCCTGCTGGCCGGGACGGTGCTGGGGCTGGCGCTGGTCTACCTGGTCCCGCCGGCCGCCGCCGTCGCGGGGCTGGCGACCGGGCTGGCGGGAGCCGGCGGCGCGGGAGCCTGGTGGACCTTCGGACTCGGCCTGGCCGCCTGGGCCGTCATGGCCGGGACGTTCACGCCGATGCTGCGCTACTACCGGCTGCCGGTCGCAGGCGCGGTGCTGCTGCCCTTCACGGCCGGGATGTACCTGCTGATGACGGTCGACTCGGCGGTGCAGCACTGGCGCGGGCAGGGCGCCGCCTGGAAGGGCCGCACCTACCCCTGACGGGGACGGCCCGAGGCGGACACGGCTTCGGCGCGGCCCCGGAACTCCCCGGGCCGCGCCGAAGCCGTTGCCGACGCTGTGTCAGCGCGTCAGAGCGCCACGCCCAGCAGGGCGTTGACCGTGCGGCTGACGATGCCCGGGGCGGAGATGTCGTCCCCTCCGGTGGCGTTCTGCGCCTCGGCCCAGGCGTCGACCGCGCGCAGCGCGCGAGGCGCGTCGAGGTCGTCGGCGAGGGCGGCGCGGACCTCGGCCAGCAGCGGCTCCGCGGAGTGGCCGTCGGGGCGCGAGACGGCGGCGCGCCAGCGCGCCAGCCGCTCGACGGCCTCCCGCAGGTCGGCGTCGGTCCACTCCCAGTCGCTGCGGTAGTGGTGGTTCAGCAGGGCCAGCCGGATCGCGCCCGGGTCGACGCCCTCGCGGCGCAGCTTCGAGACGAACACCAGGTTGCCGCGCGACTTGGACATCTTCTCGCCGTCCAGGCCGACCATGCCGGCGTGCACGTAGGCCTGCGCGAAGGGGAACTCGCCGGTGGCCGCCTGGGCGTGCGAGGCGCCCATCTCGTGGTGCGGGAAGGCCAGGTCGGAGCCGCCGCCCTGGATGTCGAAGCCCATGCCGAGGTGCTCCAGCGCGATCGCCACGCACTCGATGTGCCAGCCGGGCCGGCCGCGGCCGAGCTCGGTCTCCCAGGCCGGGTCGCCGGGGCGGGCCGCCAGCCACAGCAGCGGGTCGAGCCGGTGCTTCTTGCCGGGGCGGTCCGGGTCGCCGCCGCGCTCGCCGAACAGCGGCAGCATCGCGGCCTGGTCCAGCCGGGAGACCTGGCCGAAGTGCGGGTCGGCCTCGATCGAGAAGTAGACGTCGCCGTCGAGCTCGTAGGCGGCGCCGGACTCCAGCAGGCGCTTCACCAGCGGCACGATCGAGGGGATGGCCTCGACGGCGCCGATGTAGTGGGCCGGGGGGAGCATCCGCAGCGCGGTCATGTCCTCGCGGAACAGCGCGGTCTCGCGCTCGGCGAGCTCGGTCCAGTCCTGGCCGGTGGCGACCGCGCGCTCCAGCAGCGGGTCGTCCACGTCGGTGACGTTCTGGACGTAGAGCACCTCGTGCCCGTTGTCCCGCCACACGCGCTGGATCAGGTCGAACGCGTTGTAGGTGGCGGCATGCCCCAGGTGGGTGGCGTCGTAGGGGGTGATACCGCAGACGTAGAGGCGGGCGGTCGGTCCCGGGGAGACCGTGCGCAGCGCCCCGGTCGCGGTGTCGTGGACACGCAGGGGAAGCCCGGTACCGGGCAGGGCGGGAACCTCGGAGGCAGGCCAGGCATGCATACCGACGACTCTAACCGAGCACCTCGCGGCTGTGATCAGGGCCGGGGAGTTACCGCTGGTCGCCGGGGCCGCCGGGCCTCCGCGGGGCGCTCGGCCGGCTCAGGTCGGGGGCGGCTCAGGTCGGGGCGGCTCAGGTCGGGACCGGCTCAGATCGGGGGCCAGGGTATGGCGGGCCAGTCGCCGGAGGGCTCCGGGTGGCGGCCGGTGGTCAGCAGCCGGGCCACCCGCTCGCGCAGCGCGGTCAGCTCCTCCGCCGTGAGCAGCGCGGCGAGGCGCTCCCCGAGCGGGCCGTCCAGCCGCGCGGCGAGGTCCGCCAGCACCGCGCGGGCCTCACCGTCCAGTTCCTCGCCGGCCCAGCCCCACAGCAGCGTGCGCAGCTTCACCGGGACCGCGAAGGTCACGCCGTGGTCGATGCCGTAGAGCCGGCCGTCGGCGGCGGGGAGGAGGTGGCCGCCCTTGCGGTCGGCGTTGTTGATCACCACGTCGAGCACGGCCAGCCGGCGCAGCCGCGGGTCGTCGGCGTGCGCGAGCAGGGCCGTGCGGCCGGCCTCGGCCTCGACCAGGCAGACGCCGCGCCAGCCCGGCTCCTCGCGCTCCGGGTCCTGAAGCGAGAGCAGCCGCGCCTCCGGGTCGGGCTCGACCCACAGCTGGACCATGCCCTCGCCGAGCGGGCCGTCGCGCAGCACGGTCGGCGGGATCAGGCTCCAGCCGGTGGCCGCGGAGACTTCGTAGGCGGCGGTCTCGCGGGCGGCGAGGGTGCCGTCGGGGAAGTCCCACAGCGGGCGCTCGCCGCGGACCGGCTTGTAGACGCAGACGGCGGTCTCGCCGGCGCCGCCATCGGAGCCGGCGGAGCTGACGGTGCAGTAGAAGACCGCGTTGGAGGCGGTGGTGAGCCGGCCGTGGACGGTCAGCTCGCCCTCGCGGAGCAGGGCGAGGGCGCGCTCCGGGTCGGCGGCGAGGGCGGCGGAGGCGGCAGGGTCCGCCTCGGGGACGTCCACGGCCTCGCCGTCGTCCGTCTCGTCCTCCTCGAAGTCGCCGGCCTCGAACGCGCCGCCGTCCTCGAACGCGCCGGCCTCGTCGTCCGGGACGTCCGCGGCCTCGTCGGCGGGCAGGTCCGGGCCGGCCGCGGAGGCCCGCTCCTCGGCGCCGTACCGGGCGTTCAGCGCCGGTACCCGTTCTGACGCGGGCAGACATGCCCCTCCGGGTCCAGCGGCAGGCTGCAGAACGGGCAGGCGGGCCGGCCCGCCGCCACCAGCTCCAGCGCGCGCTTGGCGAACACCCGGGCCATCGCCCCGGTCAGCATCACGCGCAGCAGCGGAGGGCCGTTCTCCTCGTCCTCGAACAGCACCTCCTCCTCGGGCGCATCCGGGTCGTCCGGGTCGCTCTCGACCACGGCCTGGGCCTCGACGACGACCTTCTCCTCGGTGCCGTCCCAGGCCAGGGCCATGGTGCCGACCCGGAACTCCTCCTCCAGCGGGAGGTCCAGCGGGGCGGAGTCCATCAGGTCGGCGGGGGCGACCGCGGGCACCGGGGCGGTGCCGCCGGTGCGGCGCATCACCTCGTCGAGCAGCTCGTCCACCCGCTCGGCGAGCGCGGCGACCTGGGTCTTCTCCAGGAGCACGCTGGTGGTCCGCCCGTTCCCCGTGGCCTGGAGGTAGAAAGCGCGGTGGCCTGGCTCGCCCACCGTCCCGGCGACGAAGCGCTCGGGCGGGTCGTAGAGGAACACCTGACGGGTCACGTCTCCTGCTCCGATACTCGACGGAATGATCTCGTTCGGCACGACCCTATCGACCGCGGCGCCGCGGCGGCCGCCCCGGTGATCAGCGTACGCCGGTGTCGCCACCGATCACGGCGTCCGAGCCCGCCGCGGAACCCGGCGCCGCGGCGCCCTCGGCGTCGCCCTTGCCGCCCTCCTGATCCGGGCGGGGAGCCAGCGAGCCGAGGTCGCCGGTGTCGCCGAGGCGCAGCACGAACGGCCGCAGCGGGGTGTAGCGGACGGCGGTGACCGAGCAGGGCTCGACGGAGATCCGCTGGAACTGGTCGAGATGCATGCCGAGGGCATCGGCGGCGATCGCCTTGATCACGTCGCCGTGCGAGCAGGCCAGCCAGACGGCGTCCGGGCCGTGCTCCTCGGCGACCCGGGCGTCCCACTCGCGGACCGCCTCGACCGCGCGGGCGCTCATCGCGCGCAGCGACTCGCCGTCCGGTCCGGGGAAGACGGCGGCGGAGGGGTGCGCCTGGACCGTCCGCCACATCGGCTCCTCGGTCAGCTCGCCGAGCTTGCGGCCGGTCCAGTCGCCGTAGCGGCACTCGCCGATGCGCTCGTCCCGGTGGTCCGGGACGGCCGCGCCGGCGGCCTCGCGGGCGGCGAGCAGCGGGGCGACCGTCTCGCGGCAGCGGTCCAGCGGGCTGCTCACGACGAGGGCCAGCGGAAGCGCGGCGAGCCGCTCGGCGAGGTGCTCGGCCTGGGCGCGGCCGTGCTCATCGAGGTGGACGTCGGGGGTCCAGCCGGCCAGCACGCCGGAGGTGTTCGCGGTGGAGCGGCCGTGGCGGACCAGGAGCAGCGTCGGCATGGCCCCCAGGGTAGGCCGTGCCGGAGCGGCCGCGGCGCCGGGCCGGTGCCCGGCCGGTGCGGGGAGCGTGCCGGGTGCGGGTGCGCCCGGCAGGTGTGGAAGTCCGCCTCCCCTGGGTACGGCCGCCCTGGGGGCGTGCGGACGGAGCGGGCGTGCCGGCGGAACAGACGAGAATGAGCGGGTGAACGTGGACTGCGGGGTCTATCGCGACGGGCGGCGCCTGCCGCGGGCCGGCGGCGACCGGAAGGGCCACCGGCGGGCCGGGGAGGCGCCGGACCTCGACGCGGCCCTGGCCGCGGTGCGGGGCGCCGGCGGGCGCGGGGAGCGGGGGGAGCACGGGGACTTCCTCTGGCTGCACCTGGTCGAGCCGGACGCCGGGCAGCTGGAGCCGGTGGCCGCCCGGCTCGGCCTGCATCCGCTGGCCGTGGAGGACGCGGTCAGCGCGCACCAGCGGCCCAAGCTTGAGCTCTACGGGGACGTGGTGTTCGCCGTGGTCAAGACGCTGCGGCCGGCCTCGGCGAGCGCGTCGGGCCGGGTGGCCGTGACCGGCGAACTGGCGCTGTTCGCCGGGCCGGACTTCGTGGTGACGGTCAGGCACGGGCCGGACGACCCGGTGCGGGCGATCCGGGAGCGGCTGCCCGAGACCCCCCGGGAACTCGGGCACGGGCCCTCCGCGGTGCTCCACCTCGCGCTGGACACGGCGGTCGGCGACTACACCTCGATCGTCACCGAGCTCGCCGCCGACCTGTCGGAGCTGGAGACCGAGGCCTTCGCGCCGGTCCCCGACCCGCGGCTGAGCGCGCGGATCTACCAGGGCAAGCGCCAGGTGGTGGCGCTGCGCCGGGCGACCGCGCCGCTGGAGCAGCCGCTGAACCGGCTGGCCGGCGGCGGCGTCCCGCACGTCCGGGACGTGCAGCGGGCGTTCTTCCGCGGGACGGCCGACGACCTGGCCCGGGCGCAGGAGCAGATCGAGGCGATGGACCGGCTGCTGACCGACATGCTGGAGGCGGGGCTGACCCGGGTGGCGCTGCGCCAGGGCGACGACATGCGGAAGATCTCCGCGTGGGCGGCGCTGGCGGCGGTGCCCACGCTGATCGCCGGCGTGTACGGGATGAACTTCGACCACATGCCGGAGCTGTCCTGGCGGTGGGGGTATCCGGGGGCGATCGCGCTGATGGTGGGGGCCTGCTGGGTGCTGCACCGGGTGTTCAAGCGCAGCGGCTGGCTCTGAGCCCGCGCGGTGCGCGGCTCGGGGCCCGCGACGGGCGCGGCGCCTGGGGCCGGCGCGCCCCGCGCGGGGCAACACGCCGGGGGCGCATGCGCCGGGCGCACTCCGCGCCCGAGCCGATCCGCGTAGGCTCTGGCGCGCCGGGACGGCCGCCGGACGGGGCCGCGGCGGCCGACGGACAGCCGGGAGGGCGGGACAAGGGTGGAGTTGCGGTACCTCGGACGGACGGGACTGCGTGTCTCCTGCCTCGGCCTCGGGACCATGACCTGGGGCCGCGACACCTACGAGCAGGACGCCGCCGAGCAGTTGAAGGCATTCCTCGACGCCGGGGGCAACCTGCTGGACACCGCCGACGTCTACGCCGACGGCGGCGCCGAGTACCTGATCTCGCGGCTGGTGGGCGACTTCGTCCCGCGCGAGGAGGTGGTCATCGCCACCAAGGCGGGCAGCGTGCCGGACCCGACGCGGCGGTTCGACGGCTCGCGCGGCCATCTGCTCGCGGCGCTGGACGCCTCGCTGGAGCGGCTCGGCACGGACTACGTCGACCTCTGGCAGGTCCACGCCTTCGACCCGGCGACCCCCACCGAGGAGACCCTGGCCACCCTCGACCTCGCGGTCAGCTCCGGCCGGGCCCGCTACGTCGGGGTGTCCAACTACAGCGGCTGGCAGCTGGCGAAGGCGGCGACCTGGCAGCGGGCGGTGCCCGGGCGGGTGCCGCTGGCCTGCACGCAGATGGAGTACTCGCTGCTGCAGCGCGGGATAGAGCGCGAGGTGCTGCCGGCCGCGCGGGACGCCGGGCTCGGGCTGCTGGCGTCCTCCCCGCTGGGGCGCGGCGTGCTCACCGGCAAGTACCGCGGCGGGACGACTCCCGCGGACTCGCGCGGGGCCTCGCCCTACCTCGCCGGCTTCGTCGAGCCGTACCTGGACGAGCGCGGGCGCGCCATCGCGGACGCGGTGGCGACCGCCGCCGACGGGCTCGGCTGCACGCCGCTGCAGGTGGCGCTGGCGTGGGTGCGGGACCGGCCGGGGGTGTCCTCCGCGCTGCTCGGCGCGCGGACCGGCGCGCAGCTGGAGGAGGCGTTGTCAGTGCGGGGGCTTAGTCTGCCGGAGGAGATCAGGGCCGCGCTCAGCGAGGTCTCGGCTCCCCTGCACTACTACCCCGACCAGGACTGGAGCCTGCTGTGAGCGAGCCGACTCCCCCGGCCCCCGCGCCCCGCGAGGCGGGCGCGCCCGACGCTTCCGGTGCCGCCGCCGCGCGGGACGCGCTGGCCGCCGCGATCCGGGCGATCGAGTCGCGCCCCGCCTCGGGCACGCCGACGCTGGGCGCCGCCCGCAAGGCCGCTGCCGCGGCGGGCGAAACGCCGCCGCCCCCCGGCGCGCCTGACGCGCCGAAGGGCGTGCGGCAGACGGGTGGTGACGGCGCGCCAGGCGGCGCGAGCGAGGTCGGCGACGAGCCCACCGCGCCCGGCCGGCCGGCGCCGCCGGACGCGCACGCGTCGCAGGCCCCCGGCGAGGGCGCGGAGGTCGCGTCCACCGAAGCGAAGGCCCCCGCAGGCGGCAGCCCCACCGCGGGTGGCGCGCCGGTGGGAGTCGGCGGCAGCCCGGCAGGCAGCGGCCCAGCAGCAGGCGGTGGTCCGGCGGGTAGCGGCCCCACCGCAGGTGGTCGTCCGGCGGGAGCCGGCGGGGCGGCGGGCCGCGGGCCGACGGCAGGCGGCAGCCCCACTGCGGGTGGCGGGCCGGCGGCAGAAGGCGGTGCGGCGCCGGACGCCGGGAGCGGGTCAGTGGGCATGGACGCGGCGCGGGGCGCCGCGGTGCGGGCGGCTGGGGAGGCGCTCGCGGCGGGCGGCGCGCCGGCGGCGCTCGGCGAGGCCGCCGTCGCGGTCCTCGGCGAGGGCGCGGCGCAGGTGCTGCGCGAGGATCCCTGGACTGTCCTCGCGCTCCCGGGCGTGCGCGTGGAGCAGGCGGACGCCTACGCGCGCGCGGTGCTCGGGCCGGAGTGCGGCCCGGACGACCCCCGCCGCGCGCAGGCCCTGATCCTCCATCTGCTGGAACGCGCCGCGCTCTTCGGCGACACCGTCGCCGAACTCCCCGCCGTGCGCGCGGCGCTGGAGAAGCAGGGCGTGCCCGACGCCGAGCAGGCGATCGCCGCGGCGCTGGGCGAGGGTCGGGTGATGGCCTTCCAGGAGCCGGTCGAGGGCCCGGCCGGGTCCCCCGCCCGCGGCGGCGAGGCGGAGGAGGACGAGGAGCCCGAGGTCCGCGTGCTGCTGGCGCTGGACCGCTACGCGCTGGCCGAGGAGAGCCTCGCCGAGGCCCTGGTCCGGCTCTCCTCGACCTTCGAGCCCCGGCCGGAGGAGTCCCCGGAGGACTGGGCGGCGGCCTCCGCGGCGGCGGCCTCGCCCTCCGCCGCCGAGCTGATCCGGGCCGCGGCCGGCGCCGGCCTGGTGCTGCACACCGGCGGCGAGCAGGCGCGTGCGGAGCCGCTGGCGCTGGTCCGGGCGGCGCGGGCGCTGGGCCTGCGCGCCTGGCTGGCGGTCGACACCGAGGACGGCGTGCGCCGCCTCTCCGCGGGCGCGGGCGCGGGCCCGGACGCGGACGCGGGCCCGGACGCGGATGCGGACGCGGGCGCGGGCCCGGACGGAGGCCCGGACTCTGAGACCGGCGCCGACGCCGACGCTCCGGTGGTGACCTTGGCCGAGCTGCTCTCCGGCGCGGCCGGCCCCGGGCGGTCCGCCGAGGACGGGACGCTGGAGCTCGACCTGCTCGCCGTCTGCGACGCGCCCCGGCTGGACACCGAGGCGGCGGCCGCGCTCGTGGAGTCGCTGGCGGACGGCTGCCGACTGGTACTCAGCGGTGATCCCGGCGAACTGTGGTCGGCGGGCCCCGGCCGGGTGTTCGCGGATCTGCTGGCGTCGCGGGTGTTCCCCGTGGTGGCCTCGCGGACGCCCGACCCCGGTCCGATCGGCGACCTGGTCTCCGGCGTCGGAGTCGGCGAGCTGCTGCCGGTGGAGGCGCCCGACCGCGAGGTGGTGATCGTCGGGGTCTCGGATCCGGCCGAGGCGGTGCACCGGACGGTGCAGCTGGTGCAGGAGTCGATCCCGCGCGCCTTCGGCCTGGCGCCCGCCCAGGTCCGGGTGCTGACGCCCGGGCACGGCGGCGCGGTCGGCACCCGGGCGCTGAACGCCGCACTCAAGGAGCGGCTGAACCCCGGCCCGGGCCGCTTCGGCGGCTTCGACCCGGGGGACGTGGTGGCGCTCTCCGAGGCTCCGGGCCGGATCCGTCCGGCCGTGGTGCGCGGCGCGGACGGCGACGGGCTGGTGCTGGAGGACGTCAGGGGCGAGCGCTTCGGCGTGCCGCGCACGGCGGTGGAGTCCGGCGCGCTCCGGCACGGCTGGGCGCTGACGGTGTATCAGGCCGCTGGCCGGCGCTGGCCGGCGGTGGTCGTGGTGCTGCCCGGGGATGCGGCCGCCGGGTTGACCCGGCAGCTGGTGCACACCGCCTTCGGACGCGCCGAGCGGCACCTGTCGGTGGTGCAGGGCGTCGGCCCGGCGCTGGCCGAGGCGGTGGCCATGCGCCCGGCGCGGCCGCGGGCGACCCGCCTCCGCGCTCTCCTCGCCGAACAGGCGGCCGAGGCCGCGCAGTAGCCGGCCACGCGGCGGGGGCGGGTTGCTCGCGCAGTTCCCGGCGCCCCTCCCGCCTACCGGGCATCAGCGGACTGCGGGCGAGCGGCCGCGAGAGGTGCCGGGTTGCTCACGCAGTCCCCCCGCGCCCCTGACGGGGCGTCGCCGCCGTGCCCGGGCCGCGAGCGGGCTCGGGGCGCCGCTCGGCGGGCGCGGGGCTGCCACACGTGCGCCTCCGCCACGCGGGGGCGACCGGCGCTGATGCCCGGTAGGCGTCGCTGAGGGTGGGGCGCGGGGGGTGGTCGCGAAAACCCCGGACGGACCGTTCAGTCCTCGTCGAAGTCGAGATCGAAGCCGGTGTCGAAGCGGCAGACCAGGTTGCGCTCCGAGACCGAGTCGAAAGGCTCCGCCAGCCATTCCCCCGACTCGGCCGGCTCGGTGGCACAGACCCACAGCGTCGAGTCCGCCTCCTCGAGGCCGAACTCCTCGCAGCGCGCGGCCACATCGTCCGGATCGCACTCGCCGAAGACCACCGTGAGGGCGCTCCGCACGCTCGGCCGCCGGCGGCGGGCACCCAGGGGCAGCGCCGCGCCGTTGAGCGGGCGGGAGCCGCCACCCGCCAGGACCGGCGCGTCGACCTCCACGTCCATGTCTTCGAGGTCCTCGGCCTCCTCGGCGTCGTCGCCGTCCCCCGCGTCCTCGTGGTCGCCGTCGGCCTCGGCCTCCTCCAGGAGCCCGTCGGCGTCCAGCAGGGCGGCCTGGCGGCGCAACCGCTCGGGGTCGGCGACCAGGTAGTCCCGGCGGATCAGCACGCTGACCGCCTCCGGGTCGACCACCGAGAGGCCGCTGTCGTCCGCCGTGAGGTCGGGCAGCTCGAAGGGGGTGACCTCGTCGTAGGTCTCGTAGAGCACCTCGTCGTAGGCGTCCGCGGCCTCCGCGAGGGCCTGGTACGCGGCGAGGACGCGTTCGTCGTCCTCGCCGCGGGCGGCCGCGACGGCGGCGAGGTGGTCGTCGATCGCCCGCTTCAGGGAGTCGGCGGCGGAACGGACGACGGACCGGACCTCGGTCCCTCCGGGCTGCGCGGCATCAGACATGGGTCAGACGCTATCCGCAGCAGGGGTCGCCGCGCACGGCTCTTCGGCCGTGACTTTGCCTGTTCTCCCGCCGCCGTCATGCGCGAAGATCGGTGCGCAGCCGCGCGCCTCGCGCCCCTCCGCGCCTCGCGCGCCCTCCCGGGACGGCGCGGGGCCTGTGCGCGGGGAGCGCGACGTGGGACTCTGTTCCGAACTGGTTCGGCAGAAGGCTGAACTCCCGTCAGCCGCGCGCCACCCGTGCCGACGGGGGTGCGTGGGGCAGGGGCGCATGTGAGATGCGTCATTCGCCGCCCGGGGTCCGGGGCGGCTTAGGGTGGAAGTGTGCCGTCCGCGGGGAGGAGTCCCTTGATCCCAACGAAGATCGTCCGTCAGCCCGAGTACGAGTTCCGATCGATGATGCTGCCGCGCACCGTGTCCCGGAAGGCCGCGCAGCGCCTGCTCACCGACCACGCGGAGTACGGGCACTGGGAACTCGACCGGCTGCGGCTGCTTCCGGACGGGAGCCGCAAGGTGGTCCTCCGCCGAAAGATCATCCGGCAGATCCGCACGCTCTAGACACGCCGGCGGAACGCCGTCCCCGCAGCCCGAAGGCCCGGGAACGCCGAAGGCCCGGCCCGGAGCGCGCCGCTCCGAGCCGGGCCTTCCGCATGGCGCGCGGGGCGCGGGTGTGACTCAACCCACGTGCGCGTAGGCGTCCTTGCCGGCCGCCGCGGCAAGCCGGCGGCGGCTCCTGCGGTACAGGACCAGGCCGCCGACCAGCATGGCCGCGCCCGCCGGGACGAGGTAGCCCAGGTCGTCGCCGGCTCCGGTCATCGCCAGGGTGTCCGGCGCGCTGCCCGGCACGCCGGAGACCGCGATGCTGCGGCGGTCCTGCGCCGGGGTCACGGCCTGCGGTCCGGCCGAGCGCTGCGTGCCGACGGCCGGCGGCGGGGCCCCCGTGCCGCCGACCGGGGCCGGGGCGTGCGGCGGGCAGTGGTGCGCCGGGGCCCCGGCCCGGCCCGGGACGTCGGCGCAGTGGTTGCCGAAGACCGGGTTGAGGATGCTGATCACGCCCACCTGGTTGCCGCAGGCGTTCAGCGGCACCGAGACCGGCAGCTGGACGATGTTGCCGGAGCCCACGCCCGGCGAGCCGCCGGCCGCGCCGACGGACTGCGCGCCGCCGCTCTGCTGCACGCCGGCGACCGCGGCCCCGCCGCCGGGGGCACAGGAGTCCGAGCAGTCGGAGGAGCCGGGGCTGTGTGAACCGGACGTCGGCGAGCCGGCGGTCTGCGAGCCGGTGCCGGGGCCGGTGCCGGAGCCGCCGGGCGAACTCGCGCCGGGAGCCGAGCCGGTGTCCGAGCCCGACGAGCCCGAACCCGGGCCGCCGGACCCCGTGCCGCTCGAACCCGAGGAGCCGGAGCCGCCACCGTTGGCGCAGTCGTTGCCCATCGCCGGATTCAGCAGACCGACCACGTCGACGGTGTTCCCGCAGACGTTGACCGGCACCTCCACCGGAACCTGTGCCGTGTTCCCGGAGGCCACGCCCGGGGAGTCGGTGGCGGCTCCCACGGCGCCCGACGCCGCGTGGGCGCAGCCCGCGCCGGTGGCGAGGACGCTCCCGGTGGCCATCACCGTGATGATTCCCCGCTTGGCAGCTTGTCGCATGTATTGCCTGCCTCTTGCTCGTTATGGCCGAACTGATGTCGGTCGCCGAATCCGCCGCGCGCTGCCGGCGCCCCGCACGGCGGTTCGATGTGCGCACGAAAAACGCGCCGCCGGCCCGTTCAACCGGCGGTCGCTGACCGCCCCACAATACCGAAAGAACGAATGCCGGCCGCACGGATCCCGCCGTTCCGGGTTTTTCACCCGCGAGGCGGAGAAAGGCGAATTCCCGAATTCCCTACAAACGCACCGCTCCGGGAGGCGGGGTGCCTCCCGGAGCGGCTGCGGGAGCGGGCCGCCGGACCGGCCGAGCGGCCGGCCGGCGGTCCTGCCCGGGTGTCGCCGCGGAGCGTCAGACGTTGGCGCAGTGGTTGCCGAAGGCCGGGTTGAGCAGGCCGATCACGCTGATCGTGTTGCCGCAGACGTTGATCGGGACGTTCACCGGAATCTGGATGAGGTTGCCCGAGAGCACGCCCGGGGAACCGACGGCCGCCCCCTGCGCCACGGCGCCCGCGCCCCCGCCGGACCCGGAACCGGTGCCGTGCGCGGACGCGGCGCCCGCCCCCGCGAGCACCAGACCACCGGTGGCGGCGGCAACCGCAACGATCTTCTTGACGTTCATCGAAGTCCTCCCTGAGTGCTGTCGACGGCCCCCCGTTCGGTGCGACCGCACACGATGAACGATCCCTCCGCCGAACGGGGTACGCGCCGATATGCGCATTCACCCGTGCCGGTGATCCGGAATCGAATCGGTATCGAAAACGGCGCATTGCATTCGAGGGAGAAGGCACCCGGCCGCACCGCCGGGTGAAGAACGCGCCGAACGGTGCGGCCGGGCCGGTGTCACAGGGCCGAGCAGGAGATCGAACCGATCGGGAAGTTGTTCCCGGTCGAGTTCGCGGTGAATCCGAACGTCACGCTGGAGTTCGCGGCGACCGTGCTGTCGTAGTCTGCGCTCTTCACCGTCACCGTGCCGTCCGAGCCCGTGGTCGCCGTACCGCCCCACAGGCTGCTGATCGTGGTCCCGTCACCGGGTTTCCACGACACGCTCCATCCGTTCAGTGGCGCCGTCCCGTGGTTCATCACTTCCACCGAACCCTGGAACCCGCCGCTCCACGAGCTGGTGACGTCGTAGGTCGCCATGCAGCCCGATCCCGTGCCGCCGGTGGGCGTCGGGGTCGGCGTGGGAGTCGGCGTGGGGGTGGGAGTCGGCGTGGGAGTCGGCGTGGGGGTGGGAGTCGGCGTGGGGGTGGGCGTGGGGGTCGGGGTCGGGGTGGC
>Ga0164242_10000363_pt1 | contig 55890 bp, 69 predicted proteins | sample OricomgcompostMG_FD_108783 | JGI IMG/M metagenome (GOLD analysis project Ga0164242, IMG submission 108783) | Miracle-Growth compost microbial communities from Emeryville, California, USA - Original compost - Miracle growth compost (MG) ...
CATGCTCATCACTAAACTATCGACGGTTCCCTCGTGTCTACAGAAACAGTCCACTGGACTGTTCTGCCCTTCGCCTCGGTAGTCCCTACGCTTCGCTTGGGTCTAGCCGGGGCTACCCCTCCGATCTGCGACCGTAAGTCAGTGGTTTATTTGCCTTCGATGGCGACGAGCTCGATGTCAAAGACCAGGTCGGCGTCAGCTGGGATGCCCGAGCCGTACGGCGGCGTGTGGCCATACGCCTTGGCGGCCGGGATGAGCAGGCGGCGCATGCCGCCGACCTTCATACCGGGCACGCCTTCGGTCCAGCCGGCGATAACACCGGAAAGCGGAAAACTGATGGGCCGGCCGAAATCGCGCGAACTCTGGAACACCGCACCGGTTTTCGCTACCGCGCCGGTGTAATGACAGGTTACCATGTCGCCCGGTACCACGACCGCACCCGTACCTTCCGTCCGATCGGTAATGTGCAGTTCAGGCACGCTTTCCACCGGTGTAAAGTCGGGCATCATAATTTTTGGATCCTCAGTAGCTTCACCACGAACACCAGGTCGGAATTGGCCGGGATGCTGCCGACTGCCTGGCTGCCGTAGGCTTGCGCTGCCGGGATGACCAGCCGCCGCACACCACCCGCTTTCATGCCGACCACGCCCTGGTCCCAGCCGGTGATCACTTGCCCGCTGCCAAGCACGAACGCCAGCGCCGTGGTGTCGGTGAAGTCTTCATCGAACTTCGTACCGTTGCTGGCCAGTGTGCCATAGTATTTCACGACCAGACAGTCGCCATTCTTGGCAGCCGGACCGGTACCGACGGTCAGGTCAGTCTTCTGCAAGGCCGTGACCTTACCCGATGCTTTATAAATGTCCGGCACCGGCAGCGTCGGCTCGGTTTTATTGTCGGTACACTTCTGGGAGGCGGATTGCGCGGCCTTCTGGGCATTGCTCGCGACGTCCGACGAGCTGCTGGGCTGCAGCAGCACGAAAACGGTCAGCGCACAGGCGCTGCCCAGGAACAGTAGGGCTCCGAAGCCCGCAAAGATTCGTTCGCGCATCTGCGCCATAAAAGTCTACCCTCCTAAAAACTAATCGATCGGTTCTAATGATGCCACAGACTGGTCCTTCCAGGCAAGTGCCTGCGGAGCGTCTGGAAAACCATGCTGCAGTGAATCTAAGATGGCGTGCTTGACCGACTCCGAGAGAAACGTCGCCTGCGGCAAGTCTTTCAGCGGTAGCCACTCAGGCTGGTAAAAATTCTGCCCGAGCGCGGTGATCTTACCCTCATCGGAGTCCGGGGACAGCACCGGTTCGCCGCCTTTGTATTCGCAGCGGTAGATGTACTGCACGCCGTACGGATCGCCGGCATCTTCGGTGAATACATGGTGCACCTGGCCTACTTCCAAGCCGGTTTCCTCGCGCAACTCACGGCGCAGCGCCGTTTCCTGGTCCTCGCCCACATCCACACCGCCGCCGACCAGCGTGTAATACTGCCTGCCGAATTTATCGCGGTGCATGACCAAGAGCTTGTCACCGTTGATGACGATGGCCCGGACCGCCTGGTGGCTCACGATTCACTGCTCCCGAGCGATAGCCGGCCGGCAGCGGCCACGATTTTGCCGCGCAGCGGCTTCCGGGCTTCTACCTGCTTCTCACTAATCGGTACGCCAGTATGGCTCAGCTGGCGGCGCGCCGTACGCAGCCGCTCCCAGCGCGGGTTGTCGTATTTGCCAAAATGTCTTTTTTCTGCGCCCATATAGTGGCGGATCTCATCGGACAGGCGTTGTGCTAATTTCGGCTCCGCATACACGCCGCGCAGGAACCCTGCGGCCGTTTCAGCCGTTTCCGACAGACCGAGTGCCACGGAGCTGACATACATATCTACCAGCCGATCACCGGGTGTGATGCCCTCGGCGTCTTTAGGGGCGAAGAGCGATTGGAGGTACCCCGGAGAGTCTAGTACCGTCACCCCGGCGGCGGCAAAATCTTTCCGCTGTTCGTCCGTCACATAAAACCGGGCAAGCGCCTCCCGGGCGCCGGCCAGGCACGATTCAACGCTCAGGCGCGACACTTCCGTCGCCTGTACGAATTCTGTCATACAGAGATTATACGATGTATCTGATGTATCCGCTAGATAGCAGCTCGTTTCTTTTCTGCCGCAAGCCACAAAGGCACTTTGTGGATTCCGGGAGAAACAGACGTGGTACATGCCAATGAAAAAGCGAGGCCGGGGGCCGTCAGCGATTTTCGGGGCCTGTTAGCTCCAGATCGCATAGCTATCCAAGTAGGGTGAGGCGGGCGGCGCCGGGGGAGACTTCAGCCGCTCAGGGGGAGTGAGCGACTTACCGCCCGCCTCACGTGTGCTGCCAGTCGAGATCCGTGCACATTGCCTGTGCAGGTAGGGTGATCTCGGGCCGGCCCAAGGAAGGACACTTCGTTGACCAATGAGACGCGAAACGGAACGACCCACAAGAGTCATCGTTTGCGCATTAGTGTCCATCCCAGGTTCTTGGGGAGGAGGTGCGGGGCTAGTGCGGCCATTAGTGCATTCCGGATTGGTCGGCACCAGAGAGGGGCTATTACAGCACACCTCACCACAGCGGACTGCGCCCGTAGGAGTAACAGCGCCATGCGCTGTGCCCGCACCTCCTCGCTTAAGGAGTGCGAACCATCGTCGTGCTGTGATTTCAGCCGACACGGTAGTCGTTCCGGTTCGCACCCCAGCTTGGAGAGCTAGAGATTTGTGAAAGCTAGATTTCGTACCACGTCTGTTAAGCCTCAGGGGCTAAAACGCTCAGACATCGTACACTTATCGTACGGTGGAACTTGCCTCACTAAAGCACTTCTTATTATATAGCTGTGTCAAATGGAGTGCAAAGACTACAGCCGTTCGGCGCCGAATTTGTCGTGGGCAGCCGCAGCCACGCTGTCGAGCAGACCGTTCACTTCTTTGTCGGTCAGGGTGCGCTCGTAACTGGCGATTTCAATACGGAATGTGATTTGTTTATGAGCCCGATCGTCGGTGCGCTGGAAAATATCGCGCGTCGTGAGGCCGTACATAACTACACCGTTAGATTTCATGCCATTATATATGTTATAGAAGACGGGCATAGGTACGCCGCCGAGATTATGCTTGCTCAATTCTTCGTTCAGGAAATCATACAGCGCTTGGTGCGGGAGCTGCTCATCAACTTTCAGCGTTATATCTTGCGCGGTCTTGGGGAAGCGCGAAATGGGTACATAGCTAGATGCTGGCCGAGTAAATCCGTAGCCATCCAGAGCTTGTATATCCAGTTCAAACCCGGCCGTATAAGTAGGCAGCTTCAGGGCTCTCCTGACAGTGCTTCGAAACTCACCGATAACGCCAAGGAACGTATCGTCCAGCGTATAGACAAAGGCGCTCCGGGTCATGTCGTATGGCTTGAGCATATCGAAATGGCGCATATCCTCCGGCACCGGTTTGAACACCAGTTGTATCCGGACGAGCTGGCGTAGATATTTCTGGGCGGCGTAGTACGCGGCGCCTGACTTTTTGAGCTTATCTGCCGAAGCGACTACCACAGCCAGTAGGTCGTCTTCGCGCGGCAAACCGTCGTCATCGTTTTGACCGACGATGTGCGCTTTACCGAGTTCGAACAGCGCGAATTCATCATACCCCGCTTTCATGTTGCCGTGCACTTTGTCGAGTAGGCTGGGCATGAGGCTCAGGCGATAATATTGCAGGTCGGGGCTCAGGGCGTTATCCACCTTAAAGGCATCTTCTGGGTTTTGGCCAGTCTTAGCCAGCAGATCGCCGTGCACGAAACTGTAGGTCAGTACTTCGTTGGCACCGGCTCGCGCTAACCGGCTCCGGATTTCTTGCTTGAGCTGAATTGTTGTGTTTTTAGCAGCAGGTGCGATAGTGCGCTGGGGAAGTTCCAGCGGCAGTTTGTCGAAGCCATAGAGTCGGCCGACTTCCTCCACTACGTCTTCGCGCAGTTCGATATCGGTGCGCCAGAACGGTGCGGTAACAAGCAGCTCCGCTGCAGAGTCATGAGACAGGAGTTCTGAGTCATGAGTAGCTGCATTCCCTCTTGACTCTTGACTCTTGACTCTTGACTCTACTATAAACTCGACGTTTTCGAGCAGGGTTTTCATCTGTTCCGACGAGAGATTCAGGCCCAAACGGGTGTTGATATATTCGGCAGCTACGGTCACCGGTGGGTGGACGCTGGTGCGGCCTTTGGTGTGATCAATATCTACCAGCTCGCTCGCGACGCTGCCGCCTGCCATTTTCTGTACATCATCGGTGATCTTAGCCAGCACCGCCCGGTTCTGCAGCGGGCTCTGACCCTTGTTGAACCGCGTCACGGCGTCGGTGAACAGGCCGTGGCGCATACTAGTGCGGCGGATGGCGTACATATCGAAGGTGGCGCACTCCAGAATGATGTTCTTGGTCTCGTTTGAAACTTCGGTCGCTTCGCCGCCCATCACGCCGGCCAGACCAATCGGCTTCGCACCATCGGTAATGACCATATCTGCTTCGTTCAGTTCTACGGTTTTACCGTTTAGAAGCGCCAGTTTTTCGCCCGTTTTGGCAAAACGCGCACCTAATTTGCCGCTGGCGACTTTGTCGTAATCGTAGGCGTGCAGCGGCTGGCCGGTCACTAGCATGTAGAAATTCGTCAGATCTACGACATTGTTGATGGGTTTGGCGCCGACTTTCAGCAGCGCCACCTGCAGCCACAGCGGGCTCGGCTTGATCTGCACATCTTTGAGGGCGACGGCGGTAAAGCGCGGCACATTTTCGGGAACCTCATTTTCGACTGCCAGCTCCAAAGTATCGTCATGCCGAACTTGTTTCGGCATCCCGTCAGCTTCCGAAAGAGATCCTGAAACAAGTTCAGGATGACGGGGAGACAAATACCACTCCGGCGAGGTGAATTTGTGGCCCAAAATGCCAGCGATTTCGCGGGCCACACCGAGCACACCGAAGCAATCCGGCCGGTGGGTGAACATCTTGTTTTCGATGTCGATGATGTAGTCGTCCAGCTTATAAACCTCGGCGAACGGTGTGCCGGGCGCAACATCTTTATCGATATCGATCAGGCCCTCGTGGCTATCGCCCAGGGCCAGCTCTTTCATGCTCGCGAGCATGCCGTGGCTCATGCTTCCGCGCATGGTGCGGCTTTCCAGCACAAACGGGTCTTTGCCCACGCTTTCGGGCACAGTCATGCCGGGTGCCAACCAGACGGCCAGCATACCCTCGTGAACATTGGGTGCGCCGGTAAGCACTTGCACCAAACCCTTTTCGTCGCGCTCTACGTCTTTCACCACCCCGCCATCGTCGATGAGGCAGCGGTGCAAATGGTCGCTGTTTTCGAGCGGCTCGCACACCACCACCTTCACGACCGGGATGCCCTGGTACTTTTCACCCAAAGATTCAACTTCTTCGACCGCACCCAGCTGCGCCCCAATCCGCTTCGTCAATTCCTCGACTGCCGGCAGCTCAAAATCAATAAACTGTTTAACCCAATTCAAACTGACTTTCATACGGCAAAATCCTCCGTTTCCTCGACGATCCATGGGTCCGTACGGGCATCAGTATGTCGTACCCAGGTAGGTTTAACCAGCAGATATACTTCGTTCGGATCGTCTTTGAACTTCGCATTTATAGGATGTTTCGCTATATGGAGCGCCTGATATTTCTCATGTTCTTCACCATGGGTTTCATGTATGAAGCCTTCATACTGTACCGTCCGCCGATCATCCCAGCCGATGACGATGGATACCCGTGGGTCTGCCAGGATATTACGGTATTTTCTGGATACGTTACTGGTACCGATCACGAGCCAGCCGTTTTCGTCCTCCGAGAACCCAACAACCGCTGACTGGGGTTGGCCATCTGAGCCAAGTGTAGACAGCACACATAAGTTGGTACTAGCCATAACTTCTAAAGCTTTTTTCATTATCGAGTTCATGTGGTGGCTCCTGCGATTCGATCAGCAATTTGTGCCATAGTGCTTTTGAACTCTTCTTCCAAATCAAGGCCATAATAGCCGGCAATGATCAGGATAGACCACAAGCAGTCAGCTAGTTCGTGCGCTAGTCTAGCATCGACGTCGGGTATATCGCGCAGGTTTTCTTTGGCCATGACGAGCTTCTGCAGATCGCCCACATCACCCACGAAACCCATGGCATAGTCGCGAATTCCCCAGGCGCTTTTACCCTGCTTGGCATTCAGCTCTTGGTATTGCAACCGAATTACCTCGGCTTGCTCCATCAAATCTTTTACACTGCTCATGCGAATTGCCTCAATCTTGCCGCTACGGCGAACTGGGAGAAATACTGCTCAAGTTTCGGATCATCTTCACCGGTAAGTATAACGCGGGCAAACTGTTCTCGGGCACGAAGAATCTCATGTACGCGAGCCATATCATGCTTGGCCGTCCAGGCAGCAGCGGTCGCATCGAACAAATCCAGTCCGCGCGAGAATGCGGCGAGAAAACCCTCGCTATCATCACGACGATGCGCAGCCAGAGCCCGGCCAACTTCCGAATAAATATTTCCCATCTGTTCAAAAATAGTCAATTGCCGCCATTTTGCGCGATTGACTTGATAATTATTCATGGACGACTCCCGAGATTATATTCCGAATCTGCTCCTGTACCTTCAGGTCTTCCACGCCCCGCGTCATATTATCTTGCCGTGGCTTGAGGTTGATCATACTGTCAAATTCGATAAAATCATCCGTGCCGAATTTAGCAGGATAAAGGTTAATGCCCCATAAATCTTCCTGCTTCGAGCCATTTTGCAGCAGCTCGGCTTCGCCATCGGCGTGCATTTCCATATCCACAATCACAAGTTTTTTCGCAACATCAACATCGGCTTTCACCAGGCTACCGTACATCTTTTCAGCCATCTCTTGCAGTTCTTTTACTGAGATTTTATCAACAATTTTCATGCCTCTTTCTCCAAAATAACATCTCGCACGAGGGGGAATTGCGGATATGACTGGTCGTACGTGGTTGAGCCGAAGTGGCCTTCGTTGCGGGTTATCTGCGTGCCGCCCAGCTTGTCAAACATAATTCGGCCCTGTTTATCGTCGCAGCCCCACGGGTCATTGACGGAATTTATGAATACAAAATCGCCGGCGTTTTCTTTGATTTTGCTCCAGTTATAACTATCTTGCAGCACCGGGTCTCTGTCCTCACCGGAAAATCGCATCGAGTACCCCGCCACCAGCACGGCCTGGGAGGTTTTTTGGTCAATATGCTCCAGCACACTCAAAATGAGCGGCGAACCGGCCGAATGCCCGACCAGTACCGTATCTTCGTCAAAATGGTGGTTTGCAAGGACCTTGGACAAAAACGTATCGATCGGTTCGTGATTGATGTCCGGATAATATGGCAGCTCGACCGTGTAACCGGCTTTTTCCAGCTCAGCTTTCAGCCAGCCGTACCAGTAATCTTCCGGCCTGCAGTCGGTACCATGAAAAATAATCGCGTTTTTGCTCATGCGAACCTCATCTTCATTGCACGCTCCGGATTTTTGCTTGGATTTCGTTCAGGCGCTCGTCGCTCATTTTTGGGCCCTCGGCGGTGGTTAGCCAGCCCTGATATTCTTCATTAAATTCGCGGTGCGGCGACCAGACGTCGGTCTCATTGGCCAGTTTGCCGCGCAGCGGAATTAGCTTGGCGTGAACGTGCGCGACGCCCGTGCCTTCGAATATCAACGCGACGCGCGAGGTATCGAAAGCTTTTTCCAGGATATTAGCGACAGTTTTTACCGCTTTCATAAATTCAATATATTGCTCATCGTCTAGCGAAAATACGTAATCGCCTACGTTTTCCTTAGGAATTACCACCGTAAACCCAGGGGTATTCGGAAACGGTGTCAAAAACGCCAGGAAATTATCATCTTCCCAAACTTTCCAGGACTTTTCTTCGCCGCTAACAATTTTGTCGAAAATCGTACTCATCTAAAATTGCCTTAGGAAGGTTAGGTTGGCGGATTCGAAGTGGCGGACGTCTTCTATGGCGTACTTCATCATGACCAGGCGGTCGATGCCGCAGCCCCAGGCGAAGCCGGTGTAGGTTTCGGGGTCGATGCCCGCCTCTTTCAGGACGTTCGGGTGGATCATGCCGCAGCCAAGCAGCTCGATCCAGCCAGACTGCGAGCAGACACTGCAACCTTTTTTATCGCAGAACGGGCAGCTGAGGGCGAACTCGAAGCTCGGCTCGGTGAACGGGAAGTAGAACGGCTGGGTCTTCACATCCAGCTCTTTGCCGTAATATTCCTGCAAAAAGGTCTTCAAAGTCGCAATAAGCATGCCGGCGTGCACGCCCTTGCCCACATAAATGCCTTCCAGCTGGTAGAAGGTGTGCTCGTGCCGGGCATCCAGGTCTTCGTTGCGGAAGACACGGTCGGGCACCACCACGGCGATGGGCTCACCCTTTTCCAAACCTGGTGCATATTGCTTCAGCAGCCGGTTCTGCATGGTAGAAGTGTGTGCCGGGGCGATGAAGCGCTTGCCGTTCGCGTCCGTCTGAGTGGTCATGAACGTATCGTAATCGTCGCGGGCCGGGTGGTCTTCGGGGAAGTTCAGGGCGCTGAACATGTGGTAATCGTCGTCGATTTCGCGCGATTCGCTCGCCGCGAAACCCATGCGGTAGAAAATATCGAGGATAATCTCGCGCTCGCGCATCAGCGGGTGCACGCTGCCGGTTTCGCTTGGCAGCAGCTGCGGCCGCTCGCCAGCCGGCACGTTCACGTCGAACGGCGCGGTAATGTCGATGGGCGGCAGCGCTTCGGCCTGCTCCTGGTGCTCGTCGATCAGCTGCTGCAGCTCGTTTTTGAGCGCATTAATCTCCTGGCCGAACCCGGCACGTTCCTCGGCCGGCAACTGCGGGATTTCGGCGTACAGCGCCCGCAGCTCGACCGCTTTCAGTATGTCGGCCTTGGTTTCGAGCTCGCCGTAGCGCTGCTTCAGCAGCTCGGCCGTCTCACGGACTTTCGCATTCTGGTAATCCATTAGCCCCAGTATACCAAGCCACCACCCCTATTGCTACGCTTTCTTTGGCCAGCCGTTTGGAGTACTATAGCCTGCGTTCTACCAGCAGGTAGGACACCCTTCGACAGAGTAGGAGCACTATGCCACTGACAGCCGCGCTCGCTCTTTGCCTGGTGTGCGGTTTACTGCTATGCGCAGTAACCACGCTGCTTTTCCTGACAATCGAGCACATGTTCCACGAGTCCCCTCACAGCACGTTCCCTAAAGCGTTGCGCGCTAGTCTCGTGCGGCTGAAGTCACCGACGGAGTGGTGCCGGTAACTCCTAGGCCGAGCGCTTAAAAAGCGCAGGGAAGAGGCAGGGTCGAGTGAGCCCGGAAACAATGCCGTTTCCGGCTCCTCCCCTCCTTTTTTGTTCCCCCTCCTACTCTGTCATTTTCCTAAAATTGTAATAATTCTTACAATTTACTTGGCAAAGCGGTTTCCCCGGCCTACTATAAACATAAGGAACAATTTGAAACAAAAAAGAGGAGCACTGCATGACACTCGCCACCAGCTTGGAACATATCACCGTTGGAGAAGCTGTATATCCGGCCGTAGAGCTGCCCCGGACACCTGAAGCGGTTCTGGCGGCCGAATTCGCGGGTAACCTCGTCATCGCCCAGCAGGTCGATATGGAAGGCCGACCCTATACCATGCCTGAACCCGGAAAATGGAAGGCAGAGATGGGTTCGGAGGCTTGGGAGCAGTACACCAAAGAGTTGAAAGCGCTCCGAGAAGCCGGTATGGTCCAGCGAGTGACGATGCCACCGTACGTCGGTACGCTCCGCAGCCTCGGCGAACGAGCCGCTTATTTTGCACTGGAGCGTTCCGGAGCTGTCCCGACCGCGATCATTCCTTTCCATGTCGTCCGTGACTCGGACGGCAAAGAGTCCTCATACTTCCGTCTGTACGCCGTACAATAGTGCCATCGAGCAGATATGCCATAATGGTTGTATGGCAAATTTCAGTTTCGACATAGAGGGTGACTACGACAAGGCGGAGATGAACAACGTCTTCGATCAGACTGGCCGCGAGCTAGACAGCCGCTATGATTTCAAAGGCACACCGGCGGCCGTGGAGTGGCTGGACGACAAAAAGGGTCTGAAAATCACCGGTAGCGGCGAGTGGCAGATTGACGCCATACTTGATATCGTGCGCAAGAAACTGGCGGCGCGCGGCATCAGCCAAAAGGTGCTCGACACATCGCGCGAATTTACCGAAAGCAACTTGAAAGCCACCAAAGAGGTGCCATTCAAGCAGGGGCTGGACCAAGACAAGGCCAAGCAGCTGACCAAACTTATCCGCGATGCGTACCCAAAGGTGAAGACACAGATCCAGGGCGACACAGTGCGCGTCATGAGCGGCAGCAAAGACGACCTGCAGGCGGTGATGCAGCTGCTACGCGGCACCGACCTCGACTTCCCACTCAGTTTTACCAACTACCGGTAATCAGTTCGATGACGGGACGCCATACTCAATCGTCCCCCGTTGTAGCGCCCGCGGATGCCAGCCGAAGAACACCGGTACGGCCTGCTGGCCGAGGGCACTGCTCTCCGCGGTGTATGTGCGGCCATTGACAGTAAGACTATCCAGGCGCGGCGCATGGATATCCACTTCAAGCCCGGGTTCGATGTCTGCACAAAAAGCATCGCAATCATTGTCGGCCACCGCACCGGCAGCAATACGGAGCGTGTTACCTGAAACACTTGTGTGTAGCTCAGAAACAGGCTGCGTGCCGTAATAGCTGTAGCTGACGTAGCTTTTGCTATCGGGCATATATACGACATTCAGCCCACTGCCCGTAACCGTCGCGTGAGTGAATGATTCCAGCTTTACCACCTTCGTGTGATGCAGCGCTGTAACCCGGTGTTGAATAGTCGGTATCGTATCGGCCGCCAGCGCACCACCGATTGAGGCCGAGACAAAAAACACGCCGACCAGTGCCGCCACACCCCAAGCCGGCAGCTGCCAACGGCGGCGGATCATGGCAATACCTACGAGCAGCAGCGCGAAGAGAACCGTTACCACCAGGACAACCCCGGCGATAAAGCCCACCACTTCGTGACCACCGATCGGTGCCACGACTTGTCCGCCCAGACGCAGGCCGTTCAGCAGCAGATAGACACTCATGGCGAGCACTCCAAGCAGTCCGAAACCGCCCGCCAGAACCAGTGGAATACCGATCATAAACAGTAGTACGACACCCACGGTTCTGAGTATCTTAGCCACGACACTGCTGCTTCGCCTGGCAGCTCCCGGTATGTCCGCTCGCTCGACGACCTGCTTCAGGTTATCGATCGTGGCGGCTTTGCCCTGCATGCTCAGCCGCTCGCTGGCCGTCCGGGCTTCGGGCACCAGCAGCCACAGCAATATGTAGATCAGCACCCCGCTGCCGCCCGCGAACACGAGCGCTACGAATATGATACGTACGATCACCGCGTCGATGTCAAAATAGTTGGCCAGCCCGGCCGCCACGCCGGCAACCATCGCATTGTCGGTGTCGCGGAACAGTCGCCGGGACGTTTCCTCGGCCGGTGGGGCAGCCGCCTGCTTGCTGTCGTCCTCGCTGAAATCGCTCGGCTCACCGAGCTGTTCCCGCAGAAAGGCGATGTCTTTCGCGACCACGACTTTTTCGCCCGTTATGCCGCGCTCGCTGAGCAGCTCGGCCATGCGCAGCTCGATTTCTTCCAGCACATCGGCGCCGTCTTTGCCGACTTGCGCCTTGATGGCTGCCAGGTAATCCCGCAGCTCTTTCTGCGCATCGACCGCTATCGTAAAGGCTGTACGGCCCAGGTGGATTTGTGTTACTTCGTTCATGTGGCTCCTTTCTCCAGGGTCTTAATCGACATATGTAACCGATGATATGTTTGGTGTAGCTGCTTCAGCAGCGTACGGCCGTCTTCGGTCAGCGAGTAGTATTTGCGCGGCGGGCCCTGCTCGCTCTCCTGCCACTCGTAGGCCAGAATCTGGTCGCGCGCCAGCCGGTTGAGCAGCGGGTATAGCGTGCCTTCCACGACTATCAACTCCGCTTCGTGCAACCGGTTGATGATTTCCGAGCTATAGACTTTGCCTTCGCGGCACAACAGCAGTACGCAGTACACCAGCATGCCTTTGCGCATCTGCGTTTCGGATTGATCGACGAAACTGTTGTCATCGGTAGTTTCATTCATACACTACCATGTTATACAAGGTACTATGGTTTGTCAACTACAGAATAAATTGTTACCTCAACTAGCGTCCTGGTCGCTGAGAGGGCGCAAATCGAGTACTTCTGAGTCATGAATCGACTCGTATAGTCGGTCGTAGCTGAAACCTCCGTAGATTTCCCTGGCCGCTGCGAGCAATTTAGGAGTTTCGACTGCCCCCTCCAGCAATGTTTTCATAAAATCCTGGGTCGGTCGGAACTGATCAACTTCCCCCTCGGCCGCATGCTCTAATATTGCCCGCTTGCATAAGTGGTGCAACGCCTCACTGACCAGTGTACCGTATTTATTGCCGACGGCGAGGCTTTTGATTTGTGGCCTGGTGAGGCCCTCCGGCCGGATAAGACTGGCTGCCGCTACCCGGCGGATCACCGCGTGATGGTGTTCCACCGCTTCACTCTCCAGATACATCAGATCATCAGTAAAACGCTGAGCCGTGTGCTCGAACTTCAGACGCCGGCCAGCCCAAGCAGCCGCGTAACTAAGACTGCTAGCCGTCACGGCCGCGCCACCAAGCTTCAGTATAGTCAGGGCTACTTTACGCTCGTTCTCAGTCTGTCCAGGTAACTTCTCACCCATAAAGTTAAGCGCCTGGCCCTCCGTAAAAATACTGGGCAAGCGGCTCTGATGCTCCATCTAATGCCGCTTCTACAAGAGCAGCCGTTACCTTATAACCCATCTGTCCATCATGTAGTTGTCCCCGCTCGGCAAACCCGGCATCAACCAAATCATCCAATGACTTTTTCAAGACTTCCTGGTCTACGGCACCGAATTGTACATGTATAGCTTGCTCGGCCAAGCCATCATTATCACCATCAAGGGTAGCGGCATAGAGACTGCCCGCCAGCCGTGTCGGCAAGTTCAGGCGTAAGGTTTCTTCATCATCATAACCAAAAATACTGAGCCGATCGGACATATCTTCGCCGCTGAAGGTATGTAGTTCGTGATGCCGCCGCTTGCGACGTAAAAAGGCTGCAGCGATACCGATGCCAGCGCCTACGGCTACCGCTCCAGTTGCGGTAGCAATCTCTGCTTTCTTGTGGGTGCGGATGAATTCACCTGCTTTGTGCTCGCTCATGAGGTGTTATTATACCAATTTATGAGCTTTTCGGCAACTAGCTGGTACACTAAAAAGCATGAGCGAGACACCTGCCGACACCGACACCAAACCAGAGCCGGCACCAGCACCAGCGGCCACCACGCCGCCCGTAGATCTGCTGGCCGAGGCGACCGAAGTGCTGAAAGCGAACGACCGGGGCAATTACACCGTGCCGGCGCCGGACTTGTACCCGCACCAGTGGCTGTGGGACAGCTGCTTTATCGCTATCGGCCTGCGGCACCTCGATGTCGAACGGGCCAAAATGGAAATCCTCAGCCTGCTGCGCGGCCAGTGGAGCAACGGCATGCTGCCGCACATGATTTTCAGCCCCGGCAGCAAATACCGGCGCGATCGCAGCATTTGGCGCAGCTGGGTCAGCCCCTACTCGCCCGACGATGTTACGACCAGCGGCATCACCCAGCCACCCATGCTGGCCGAAGCCGTGGTGCGGATCGGCGAAAAACTGAATGCCGCCGAACGCCACAGCTGGTACAAAATGGTCTGGCCGGCGCTGCTCAGCTACCACCAGTGGCTGTACCACGACCGCGACCCGCACACCGAGGGCCTGACGCTGCAGATCCACCCCTGGGAAACCGGGCTCGACAACACGCCGCCCTGGATGCACGAGCTGCACGATCACCTGCTGCCATGGTGGGTCCGGCTCCTGCAGAAAACGCACACCGACGGCATCGCCAATTTCTTCCGGCGTGATACGCGCACCATCCCGCCCGGCCAGCGGTTTTCTAACGTCGAGGCCATGGCGCTCTACGACGCCCAGAAACGGCTGCGCCGCAAAGCCTACGACATCGACCGGATTCTCGACCACAGCCTGTTCGCCATCGAAGATCTGAACTTCAATTGCATTTTGGTGCGCGCCAATGACCACTTGCAGGCCATCGCCAAGAACCTACGTATCAGCTTGCCCGATGAGCTGCTGGACAGCATGGCAAAAACCCGGGCCAAGATAGAACATCTGTGGGATCCGTACGCCCAGGAATATTTTTCGCGCGATTTCATCACCCACCGACTGCTCAAACAGTCGAGCATCGCCACGCTGATGCCACTCTACGCCGGCACGGTCACGCCGGAGCGAGCCAAGGAACTGGTGCGTCTGCTGGAAAACGAGCACACGTTCGGACCGGCTTACCCGGCGCCGACCGCACCGCTCAACTCACCGGCCTTCGATCCGGAGCGCTACTGGCAGGGGCCGAGCTGGCTGAACACCAACTGGCTGATCATCGACGGCCTGAAACGCTACGGGTTCAAGGACCACGCCGCAGCACTCCGCGAAACATCGCTCGAAATGGTGAGCAAAAGCGGCATGGCCGAGTACTTCGACCCGAACACCGGCGAGCCGCTCGGCGCCCACAATTTCAGTTGGACAGCGGCCCTTACCATCGACCTGTTGAAAAAATAACCCCACAGCTGCAGTTCTGCCCCAGGCCGCACTGCGGCTGTTTTGCAGCTATCCCAAGAAGTCGCTATACTAGTGGGAGAAGCGAAGGAGTTTTAAGCAAACCGCATGAAAGTAATTGTGCAGATCCCGTGTCTGAACGAGGAGAAGACACTGCCGCTGGTAATGGCGACGATGCCGGAAAAAATCCCCGGAGTGGATGTGCTGGAGTACCTGATAGTCGATGACGGCTCCACCGACAAGACGGTCGAGGTCGCCCGCCAGCTGGGCGTCCACCACGTGGTGCGCCATGCCAAGAATATGGGCCTGGCCCGCAGTTTCCGCGATGGTACCTCGAGGGCCCTGGAGCTCGGCGCCGATATCGTCGTCAATACCGACGGCGACAACCAGTATCCGCAGGAAAAGATCCCGGAGCTCATCCAGCCCATCCTGGACGGCCGGGCCGAAATCGTCATCGCTGACCGCCAGACCAGCAAAATCAGTCATTTTTCACCCGGCAAAAAATTGTTACAGCGTTTCGGCAGTTTCATCGTGAATAAAGCCGCCGGCACCGATATACCCGATGCCGCCAGTGGGTTCCGCGCCTACTCCAAGACAGCCTTGCTGCGACTCAATATCATCACGCAGTTCAGCTACTGCATGGAAACGACCATCCAGGCCGGCAACAAGCGCATCCCCATCGTCAGCATTCCAGTGACGACCAATGCCAAGACCCGCGAATCGCGACTGTTCAAGAGCACTTGGGAGCACGTGTTCAAATCGATGTCGGCGATCATCCGCGCCTACATCATGTATCGGCCGTTCGTCGTTATGGCCAGCATCGGGACACTGCTGGGCGTTATCGGTATCATCCCGTTCGTGCGCTATTTCATACTAGTGACGGTCGACAAAGACCACGGCAGCCACTTGCAATCGTTGATTTTCGGCAGCGTGTTCCTGATCGGCGCCTTCATGTGCGCCGTGCTGGCCGTGGTGGCCGATCTGATCCGCACGAACCGCATCTTGCAGGAAGAAGCCCTCGAAGAGCTGAAAGCCCTGCGCTATAACATCCCCGAACAGGAGCAGGTTTAGCGCTATGAAATCGAAACAGCCCCTCATCGGCTTTATCGGGCAAGGATTTATCGGCAAACATATGGCTGATGATTTTGAGAACCGCGGGTACGCCATCGTGCGTTACGCCGTCGAAGAACCCTACATCGTCAATAAAAGCCGGATCGCCGACTGCGATATCACCTTTATCGCCGTACCAACCCCCACTACGCCGGACGGTTTCGATTTCTCTATCATCCGTTCGGTGTTGCCGCTGATCGGTAAGGGCAAAATCGCCGTCATCAAATCGACCATCGTGCCCGGTACCACCGAGCAGCTGCAGGAAGATTTCCCAGATATCGTCGTTATGCACGCCCCGGAGTTCCTGCGCGAAACTTCGGCCGCCGAAGACACCGCTCATCCGGAACGCAACATCGTCGGCATCACGGTAGATGATGCTAAGCACCGCAAACTGGCCGAGCAAGTCATGGCCGTCCTGCCGCCGGCGCCGTATAATATCATCACCACCGCCCGTAGTGCCGAGTGCATCAAATACATCGGCAATAGTTTCCTATACACCAAGCTGGTGTTCATGAATATCATGCACGATTTCGTGCAGTCGGTGGGCGCCGATTGGGAAGCGGTGCGTGAGGCCGTCGGCCATGACAGCCGGATCGGCCACGGCCATACCCACGTCGTGCATAAATCCGGCAGCGACACGAACCCTGGGCGCGGCGCCGGTGGGCACTGTTTTATCAAAGATTTCGAGGCACTCATCCAGCAGTACGCCGCAACCGCTTCCGACGAAATCGGTCTCAAGGCTCTTATGGCCCTGCGGCACAAGAACAACCAGCTATTGATTGATTCACAAAAAGATCTAGATCTGTTATACGGCGTCTACGGCGACGATATTCCGACCGCTTAGTCTTCGATGCTCGGGCGGTCGAGCTGCAGTGGTTCGACACTCGGGGTCGTGGCAGTGATCTTTACGATGTCTTTGTCGATCTTGCCGAGCTCTTTGTAGGTCGTATTATAGTGGCCAACCGTGGTGCCGAGGCTGGCGCCGAGCTTCAGCATGTAGGCGTTGTGCGCCACCAGGTGCTTGCTGAGCTGCTCGATATTTTTGCGGATTTTCTCGGTGTCTTTGTGGATTTCTATGCTGCGCAGCCCCTGCATAATCGTCTGCAGCATGGCGCTGAGCGTACTGGGGCCCACGATAGTCACCTTCTTCTCGGCGGCATACTGTATAAGATTGCGGCCGCTGACGTTGCCGAGCCCCACCTTATTCGCCAGCAGGTCGTAGTAAATCGCTTCAGACGGGATGAACATCAGCGCTTGGTCCAGCGTGCCTTTGCCGGGCAAAATGTACTTGGATGTTTCATCAATCCGGCGCTTCAGGTCCTCTTTGAAGGCTTTGGCCAGCAGTTCCTGCTCATCGGCCTCGGCTTCGAGCAGCCGGTTGTAATTCTCCAGACTGAATTTACTATCAAGCGGCAATACCCGGTCATCAAGGATGATGGCCGCATCTACTATCAGCCCTTCGCCAAGTTTGTACTGCAACTGGTAAGCGCCCGGCGGCAGCGTGTTCTTGAGGATTTGCTCCAGATAATATTCGCCCAACACGCCGCGCTGTTTGGGGTTCTGTAACACGTTCTGCAGCATTTTGAGCTCGCCGGCGATGTCGCCGACGCTTTTGTTGGTGCGATCGAGCTCAGTCAGCTTTTCGGTGACGTCTTTGATAATTTTGGCGCTAGCGGCAAACTGCACGGACATCTGTTTGTTGCTGGCACCCAGCTGCTCACTCAGCTGTGATTGTAGGCCGTCTTTCAGCTTGCCGATGTCTTCACTCAGCGTTTTCAAGTCTTCCTTAAGCAGCAGCGCACTACCGCTATCGGCCTTCGGCGCCGCCTGCTGCTTCAGTACATACCCGAGCAGCACGAGCACCAACACCCCCAACACGATCACCGCGACAATCATACTTATATTCTACCTCGTTTAACTAATACGAAAAAGCCCGGCTTGGGTAGCCGGGCAAATTCGGGGAGGTGTTACCTTTCCATCAGATCATAAGACAATTGTCTCGAGACCCCTATGTAAGCCAGCAACTTTTCCATTGACCTCTGACTTAGTGACATGTAGTTTTAGCGGCCAGATGATTTCACATAGTGCAATGTGTCCGCACAGGCACCCAACCCAGTTCCTACTTCTCAGTACCTTGTCGTATATACTATTATCTCACTTATTCGCAAGAATATGTGATGTATTATTTGCTATAATTTTACGCGAAGCGGGTGACGACGAACATAAAAGCGGCGCCGATGACGGTCAACGCAATCGTCGCATATGACGAATGTTTGCTGTGTGCCTCGGGCAATATCTCGCTGGCGCCGATATACAGCAAAAACCCGGCGAAAAAGCCGAGGTACAGCGTCAGCCCGCCGTCCGATATATGTACCAGTGTGCCGACAATCGCTCCCACCACCGGCGCCAGCGCATCGACCAGCAGCATACCGAAGGCCTTGCGCCGGTTATTACGGTTCACCAGCATCAGCGTCACCGTGTTGAGCCCATCGGAAAAATCGTGCGCGATAACGGCGATGGCCACGGCGATACCGACGACAGTGCCTGCCTGAAAGCCGAGGCCTATCCCCAGGCCATCTAAAAAGCTGTGGCCGCTCAGCGCCAGCGCGCTGGCCAGCCCCACCTGCGGGTGGTGGTGCACTTCGTACTCCTGCTCCTGGCTATGGTGGATCAGGATGGATTTTTCGACGATATGAAAAGCCAGAAAACCGCACATCAGCGCCACCATGGCTTCGCGGGCCGTAGTGCCACCCTTCAGTGACGAAAAAATCTCGGGCAGCAAGTCGAACGCCACGACACCCATCACCACGCCAGCGGTCAGACCGAGCAGGCGGTGCAGTTTATCGTGGTTTTTGAGTCCCACCACGCCGCCGAGCAAGGTCGAGCAAAACGTACCGATAGACAACAGGATTGGTAGCATAGTTCCCTACTATTCTGCCAGATATTTGCCTGGCACGCTACCGATTCCACTTTAAAAGGCCCGGTAGTGTCGGGCCCTTTCGGTGGAAAACCTAGTTTCCAGTTTTATAGTACACCTGGCGGCTGCGCGTGTGTGTAAGATTGATTACAATTGCCATCACTACCGTGCCATCTCGTAACATATCTTATAGCCCGCCTGCTCCGTTCGCCGTAAACTACCGAGCGTAAGGGAGAACTGCATATGCCACGCAAAGATTGGGACAAGATAGCCGACCAGGAATTCAACGACATGCCGCCGGACGCGCAGGCCCAATGGGCCGAACTGCGCCGCCGTCTGCAAGTGTAAGCGACACTTTATTGTGCTGAGTGCCATAAGGTGGTATGATTGCTAGCCTATGGCACACTACCGCGAGACTGATCTCGCCGAAAACCGCCAGCGTTTCCGGCACAACCGCAACCCCGGCCCGGGCGTGGTTCAGGGCATCGGCAAACTGGGCACCTTGCAGCAGGTGCTGTGGTACCCCGAGCATGACACTCGGCGGCACGACATGGTTTTCAAGAAAGACCCCGCCAGCACTGCCCGGCTTACCATGCAAACCTACAGCCGGCGCGGCAACCTGCTCGCAGAACAGCTAGTGATGGACAGCGTCGCCACAGCCGGCTATAGCCGGCACATCCAGCGCATCAAACAACTGAGCCATTTCGTGACGACCAGCAGTTACGGCACTGCGATCGCCGCTGCCCTTCACGATAGAGCTGTACTACCCCAAGCTATCCTGGAGCCAGAGACTGACCGCTACCGGACCCGGGGTGTTTCCGGCCTGATCGTACCCGGTGCCTCGGCGGCCTACCAGACCGGCGGCAAGCGGGATATCGTCGCATCCTACCTGCACCTCCATAACCCGAGGCCGCACGGCGACTCACAAAGCATCGTGCAAAATGCTGCCCGCTACGACACCATCAGTGAGGCCAATTTCGAACCGGGCGTCGGCATCGGCCTGCACGCCTACGAAGGTGTCGGCCGCCAGCCGTTTACCGGCAACCGCTACGCCTTTCCGCTCGGCAGCACAGCCGAAAACACACTCGACATCTACCACGACCTGCTCGGCAAACGCCGCGGCGTCAACATCGCCGTCAAAGAACTGCTGGGCAGCGGTGCCATGGCCCTAGTTGCCGCCAACGCCTCCGGCGAACCCGCTTAAACACCGAACCGGCTATTCAGCTCATGGTTGCAACATTTTTTTCCCGTCTTATAATGCAACCATGAACAAACGCTGTGAGACCTGCCCGGCACAGGTCCTGTGTGCGGATATCATCCAGGCAGATACGGCCACTATCGAACGCCGCCAGACGATCATGGACAATATCGGACTGAATGTTGTTGAGGCGGAGATGTTAAACAGCACGGGCCAGGCGCTCATCGACACGCACATCGCAGAGCTGGAAAGCTCACTGGACAGTGACGCAGACGGGGCAAGTATCGGCGACATCATGGAGCAATACGCCACCTTGGAACTAAAGCGCCACACTTGCGAAAAAAGCCTGGCGAGCATACAAGCAACAGCTGACCATTTGACCCTGATTTGCCAGGGTCTTATACAGCAGGCTGAGGCGCACCGCGCTACCGCCCTGCAACTGCAAGACCTGACAGCCCTTGGCTGCGAACAGGGTCCTTCCGGAACCACCTGCGGTGCCCCTGGTGCCGAGGATATACGGGCTGCCCTCAGGGCAGTGCCGATTCTCATGCCCGATATGGGCCGGCCATTTTAGGGCCGCAGAAGCGCTACAATTCGTTGCGTTCGATGTGGTCGTTCAGCGTTTTTACGAACTCTTTTGCCTGGGTAAATGTAAGCGCCACGCGGCTTACGACGTGCTGCTGGTTCGAGCCGGGCACCACTTGGGCGAAGTTCAGTGTAACCACATTCTCATTCGAGCCGATCAGGTACGTGTCGGCGTACAGCACCGGCACCTTTTCGGGGTTAAAATTGAAGTTCACCGGCTGCTCTTTGTTATCACTCATGTCTTTCCTCCTGTTTCGTTCGCCTATTGTTTGGCGTAATTCAGCAGCCAGGTGATGCCGAATTTGTCTGTCGCTTGAGCAAACATACTGCCCCATTCGCTATCGCGCACCGGCCAGACCACCTTGCCGCCATCCGCCAGTTTATCGAACCAATCGCGTAGCTGCTCGGCGCTATCGCAGTCGAGCACCAGGCTCAGCACATTACCGACATCGCGGCCGGCTTCGTCGCTCATCATGTCGCTGGCCATGAATGCAAAATGGTCATTGTGGTAGTACGAGTGAAACACTTGGTCGAGCTTATCGGCCGGTGTATTGGCCGCGTTCGGCCCTTCTTTGGCCAACTGCACATCCGCCTCCCCGCCAAAAATAGCCTCGTAAAATTCCAGCGCTTCCGCCGTCTTCCCCGCAAAGTTGATGTATGGTGTCAGCTGTGCCATTCCCGCCTCCTCGTTATCGTCTCTTTAGTTTACTCCGGGCAGTCCGTTATGACGAATGTAACATGTCTACGTTCTACCTGCTCACTCAGTACGCGCCCGAGTGAGGGCGGCAGCGTGCGTGGCGCAGACGCTATCGCGGAATTTCATGCCATATACCCAAATCAGCAGGCTGGCCACGATCTGCACTGAGCCCAGGGCTATGAACACCCAGTCGGCAACCACCGCCGCGTGGATTGTCACCAGGCACGACGAAACCAGCCACAGCCCAAAAGCCAGCGGACTGATGCCGGCCGAGCAGTGCTCGCGCACCAGGTGCACGATCTGCGGCAGATACGCGATAATCGATACCTCTACTCCCAAGAACCCGGCCATAGCGCTCATTTCCGTCAGCATGCGCTCATTGTACCACCCGCAGCCTACCGTATTGCTGGAAATAAGCTCAAGCAGTATGATACGTAACAAAGAAGGGGTGGCGCATGCTGCACAAGTTCAAAGCACTATCAAAACTCAAGAAAACAGGTTTAGGCATAGCCGCGCTCCTCATTGTCGCGGCTATCGCCGGTGGCAACCAGCCACCAAAACAGGCAAACCTAACCCTGCAAAATGCCGACTCCAAAGCGGCGGGCAGTTTACAGAATAGCGGTGACTCGGCGCAGAAAAAGGCACCGGCAATCACTACTCAAACGATTACCGAAACGCAGCCCATACCGTTCAGCTCCACCACCGTCAACGACTCTTCACTCGCCAAAGGTACCACCAAGGTTACGACCGCCGGCATCGATGGCGTCTCAACCCTGACTTACAAAGTCACCTACACCGACGGGCAACAAACCGACAAAGAACTGATAGGCCAGACTACGACTACGCAGCCAGTTACTCAAGTAACCCACGTCGGCACTTATGTAGCGCCAGCCCGCCCTAGCTGCCCAAATGGCACGTACGTAAACACCTACGGCAACACTGTTTGCAGCCCCTATGCCAGCAGCTCCGCACCCGCCGGTGCCACCGCCGAGTGCCGTGATGGCACCTATAGCTTCAGCCAATCCCGCTCCGGCACCTGCTCCCACCACGGCGGCGTCGCTAACTGGCTCTAAATCTGCTTTGTCTTTGATGGCGGGAGCGAGACGAGAGACTATCAAGAGGGGAGCAGACCGCGGACGAATGCGGCCTGGCCGGCGTGCTGGAGGTCGTCGCTGAGGATGCTGACCAGGCGCGTCAGCAACGTGACCGGCGGGTCATAATTCTCATCGACGACCTTCTGGTAATCTGCTTCCTGGAGCGAGGCCAGATACTGAAGCGTGCGGGCATGTACCGCGTCGTAGTATCCGGTAAGCAGCTCGGCGCTGGCCCGCACTTTCGCAACGTCACTACTGCTCATGCCGTAGCCAGTTTCGGCAGCATCGAACGGCAGGTCGAACTTCTCGGCCCAGCCGTCGTCGGTCCACACTTCCCCGCTGCCAGCCACAGCAGCGATCTGCGCATCCTGCACGCGGGCGATGTGCCAGACCAGCCAGGCGATGCTATTGGCGTTTGGGGCCGGCCGGAAGGCTAGCGCATCGTCGCTCAAATCCGCTATAACCCGGTGCACTTCTGTTTCGATGCGCCCGTAGGCGTCCGCAAGTACGTCATTCGCAAGCATATGTTCCCTCCTCTGTAATCACTCGCATTATATACCCAGCTGCCACGACTGCCGGTACGATACCTCACTTACGAACGGGAACGGTGCGGCGCTCGTGGGTCAGGACGAAGTTGATGAGGATCAATAGCACCAGGTTAAAAATAAAGCCCGGCATAGCGCCGAACTGGATACGGCTGAATATGAAAAATTCGGTGAAGAGCAAGTTGGCCAGCGTGGCCCGGCGGAACCACTCGAACGCTCCCAAGCGGCTGCGCCGCAGCCGGTACAGGCCCATGCCGGCGAACCAGGCGGCAATAGCCGTGCCGATAGCCTGACCGATCACGAGGCTGTGGCCGTAGCTGGCAGTGCCGGCAAAAAAATCCTGCACGTCATCTACGTTGCTATACAGCGCCGATACCATGGCCAGCACGAAAAGTGCGATTTCGACTGCGAAAAACAGCCGCACGATGGCATTCGACGATCGGCTGCGCCAGGCGCGTTCATACCAGCGGCCCAGCCGGACGTACAGCCGCTTGGCCGCATTCGGCGCTGCCGGCGCGGTAACTTCGGCACTCTGCAGGAAAGCCTGCAGCTGGCGGGTCACGGGACTGTGTGGATCAGCCCTGCGGAGCAGCGCAGCCACGGCGGCCTTTTCACGCTCGTCCATTTCGCTGAGCACCGCTTCCTCAAGCTGGTTCAGGGCGTTCAGCTGGTACTCCGTGCTGGTCAACCGCTCACGGCGCGTCAAGAAGCCGGCCGCCAGGTACAGCAGCACGAAAATAGCGTAGATGATGCCGATGCTGGGACGGAAAAAGTAGTTATTGTCCTTCGTCAGGAATTTGCCGATTTCGTCGATGAAGATGCCGAAGCCCACGCCGCCCAGCAAGGCCGCGAAACGCTGCAAACGCCGGCCCAGGAACGTCAGCAGCAGCACCAGGGCGACGAGCATCAGCAGCCCACCCCACAGCATGTGCGCGATGTGCAAATTGCCACCGCTGACCTGCGGGTAGCCCGTCAGGTACAAGTAATAGCGCAGCAGCAAAAGGCTGCTGATAGCCGCCACGATAAAGATTTCGAGCTGCTCGCGGGCCTGGACGTTGCGGATGAATAATTTGCGCTGCATGCTTACCACGAGTATACGGCATCAGACCTTCGAAACGTAAGGGTTGCCGGCGACGAAAAACCGCCATGGTACGTCTTTGGCGTGGCTGATGCCCACCCGGGTGGTCTGTACGATATCGTCCTGGGCCAGTGGTGAGCGGACAACCAGCTGGAGCGGCGGCTGCTGCAAGTCATGGCCGCCCCACGACCGGTCGATCTGCAGCGCCTGACAGACTTTGGCGGGGCCATTGGTAAGCTCCACGCCCGTTTTGCCCCCTCGATTGACCTGTAAAATATCCTCGCCAGCCAGCGGCTCGACCGCCCGAATCAACACCCCAGCACCATGCCCCTCGCGGCCGGTCACGACATTCATGCAGTAGTGCATGCCATAGGTAAAGTAGACGTACAGGTGGCCGTACGGGCCGAACATCACATCGTTGCGCGGGGTGCGACCACGGTAACTATGGCTGGCCATATCCGCCTGGTCGTAGGCTTCGGCCTCCACGATTCGCACGCGCAGCGTCTGGCCATCGAGCTCGCGCACGAATTCACAGCCCAGCAAACGGGGTGCGGCCTCGCTGGAGGGAGCATCGAGAAAAGCAAAATTATTCATGATGCTTTTTGCGTGCCTGCACCGATGCTGCCACAGCGCTGCCGATTATGCCGAGGCCGATCAGCCCGGTGATAGCATCGGGTACCTCTACGAACAAGCTCAGGAACAATGCGGCCGCCAGCACCGCGATAGTGTAGTACGCGCCGTGCTCCAGGAATATGTACTGATCCAGCGTGCCACGGCGCACCATATATACCGTCATGCTGCGCACCCACAATGCACCGATGCCGAGCCCCGCCGCGATCAGCACCACCACGTCCGTGATAGCAAACGCGCCGATGACGCCGTCGAAACTGAATGAGGCGTCCAGAATCTGCAAGTACAGAAACAGAGCGAACGCCGCCCAGCCGGTCAGGTGCTTGCCCTGCGGCTGGCCGCGCGACAAGAGCGCCGTGAACAGCTGCACCGCCACGAAAGTCCCCACGCCGAGTAGCCCCGCTCGCACTATCTGGCCCCCGTTTTCTGAACTTCTCCACGCAATCAGCAACACGACTGCTGCAGCGGCAACCGCCGGCAGCCAGACACTTTTCAGCTTCCGCAGATTGCGCTCGACTTTTGCCCACCACAGCACTTCGTGCTGGCCATTCAGGAAAAACTCCAGGCTGAGCACCAGCAAAAATGCGCCGCCGAACGCCGCAATCATGGGGTGGGCCAAGTGCAGTTTATCGGCGTACTCATGCGGATGGTTCAGTGCCAGGTTCCAGACGTCGCCAAGGCCGAGGTGCGCCGCTAGCGCCACGATGACAAGCGGGAACAGCAGCCGCATGCCGAATATAGCGATGACGATGCCGATAGTCAGAAACGCCGTCTGCCAAGCGGGGCTCATCCGCCCCAGCACTTTGGCGTTCACGATGGCATTGTCGAAACTAAACACCACTTCGATGACTACCAACACCAGTGTCGTCAGCAGCGCCGCCGGCCCCAGCCCGACAAGCACCGCCAGCAAACCACCAATAGTAATAAGAGCCGATATACCGAAAATCCTAAACGGCGAATGAGCATGAAAAACCTTGGACATGTACTGCGTACAGTATATCAGCTCCATATCCGATACACCCCCAGTTCACCACGCTAGGTTTGCAACCGTCGGTCCGAACCTCGGAGTGAGCCTGTCTGCCGGCAGGCAGGCCTGGCTCAGGTGTTGCTCAAAACTACAATACCACTTACGCAGTAAGTGACGACAAAACTTGTCTGAGGAGCATCCAGCGACGAGTTGTTTTGGCGATTGTAGGCTTTGACAACAGCTGACCAAGGGAACGGATTGGTTCGGAGAGTTTTGCTACTTTTGCTCCTCAAAAGTAGGGAGAAAGCAAGACGATGGATGAAAGTCAGTGAGATGGGTGGTGTTTAGTGAAAAACTGACGGGTATCGGAACGTATGGATTCCGGCTCCCTGAATCAAGTTCAGGACAGGCTCCGGCCGGAATGACAAGAGGAATAGATTCCAGCTTTCGCTGGAATGACGGGGCAAGGGCTGCGATGCCGCCAGTTGGCGGGGGACGGGCGCGCTATCGTCTGACCCCGACTTTAGTCGGGGCGCGGCTACCCTTCCCGGCGTGGGAGTGGAGGTTTGTGTCCAGTTAACGCTTAGTACGGTGTTGCCGTTCAATGAAATTAAAAATATCCTCGGATTTACTCCGAGGATATTTTTTACACTGTCAGGAAAGAGCAGCCGGAGGTGCGCTAGCAACACCGCGCGATGAGAGAACCTATCTCGGTTCTCTCATTACCGCTCGACGAAGGTGAGAGCGTAACCCAGAACAGTTCAGTGAACTGTTTCTGTAGACTCGAGGGAACCGTCGTTACTATCGCTCAACAAACGTCAATGCGTAGCCCACCCGGCCGGCACGGCCGGCGCGGCCGATGCGGTGCGTGTAATCTTCGTAGGTCTGCGGCAAGCCGTAATTCACCACGTGCGTGATATCCGGCACATCGATACCGCGGGCCGCCACATCCGTCGCGATCAGCACCTTCACCCGGTTTTGCTTGAAACTATCGAGCGCGCGCTTGCGCTGGCCCTGCGTTTTGCCGCCGTGTATCGCAGCGACTTCAAAGCCACGGCTCACGAGCTCTTTTTCGAGCCGTTCGACATTGCGCTGGGTGCTTTCAAACACGATGGCTTTCGCCACCACCGGCTCGATGAGCAGCGTGTGCAGCGCATCCATCTTGTTGGTTTTGTCGGTGTATGGGATGACGTCTTGGTGCACATTGGCGCTGGTATCGCCCTGCTTGACCGAAATCGTCTCGGCCTCGGGTGAGAAGGTAGCGATCAGCCCGCTGACGCGCGCATCCATGGTGGCAGAAAAGTAGAACGACTGGCGTGGCGTCGCCAGCTCACTCAGCAGCTGCTTCACATCGTTCACGAAACCCATGTCGAGCATGCGGTCCACCTCGTCGAGCACCACGATGTTGAAATCGTGCAGCTTCAACGTGCCCTGCTCGATGTGGTCTTTGATGCGCCCCGGCGTACCGACGACGATGCGCGGATTGCTGCGCAGATCTTTGAACTGCGGCCCATACCCCGAACCGCCGATCAGCAGCGCGCCGGTAAAGCCGCCGCCTTTGCCGAGCGTGCGGCATTCGTCCTCGATCTGCATCGCCAGCTCACGGGTCGGTGCCACTATCAGCGCCTTGCTCGTACGGTCAGTCATCAACCGGTGCAAAATCGGCACCGCGAAGGCAGCCGTTTTACCGGTGCCGGTATTGGCAATACCGATCACGTCACGGCCGGCCAGACCCAGCTCGATAGTCTTATCTTGGATGGGTGTCGGGTTCACGAAACCCTTGCGGGCGATGTTATCGTGCAGGCGCTTATCCACCTGAAAATCAGCGAACGTGTGCTCCGGCACATATTCTTCCACCGTCACCGGTTGCGCGACACGCACAAACTTAGCCGGGTCGATGTACTGGCCGTGCTTCGGCTTTTTGTTAACACGCTGGTTGCGCGGTTTGCTGTACGGACTGCGGCTGCTTTTGTACGCGTAACCGCGCCTAGTATTCATGGGCATAAAAATAGAATCCTTTATTATTTCTGTAGTTGGATTTTGACTCGGCGATTGTTCCTTAGGGAATCCAGCGAGTGTCAACTACTTTGGTATGAAATAACTCCGGATTCAAGTGTGTTTTCTAGTAAAACTACACGAACAATACCTATACATTAGCACAATTATCTTTTAGATACAAGTGGTAGTGACAAACGGCGGGCGGGCTCAAGAGGCGAAGAAAATGAATTCTTTGCATGAGCCCAGCCCACCGTTTTTGCCGTTAGCGGCTGAGAAGTGCCGGACCGCTGCCGCGGGGACGTGCCTTCGGCTGCGCGGACGTCTTGCTCGGCGCGGACGGCGGCTTCGCAGGGAGACCTTCGGTGGCCTGCATCAGCAGTTCCCTGCCGGCAGCCCACTCCGGGTGCTTACTGATGACCGCGTCAGCATTGCGGAACTCGCCACTGGCGATGGCATCGAGGATCTTCCTCGCAGCCGACTCCGACTTGAGTGCTCTGGGCATGCGCATACTCCTTACCTAGCTGGGATGGGGATACTGCTTGCGACGAGGACGAGCGGATGTAGCTGCCGTGGTTTTAGCCCTTGAATGACCTCTCCCATAGCGGCAATCCTATCGTCACCTGCCGTCTCATCTTGTCGAGCTGCTTGCCAGAGTAATTGGCTGGAACATATTCTCGAAAGATGCCGAGCTACGTTTATTCTACCATCTTTCCTCCAAGTTGCATAGTGGTTCATGTACATCGCACCAATCATAAATTCCGGGTCGGCTATTTCAACAACCGTATTTGTACCGCCCCGTTCGCGAATCTGTACATTTTCCTGCAGGTTCACTGCGTATAGATGTGCTACCGCCAGCATGGGTATATCAGCGAAACGATTGATAACCTCAGCTCGCAAAGCCGGGTCATGCCGTATAAGTTTTGCCAGACACTCTTTCATCCTATCGACTACCGCATCAGCATCGAATGTAGTCGGCCTAGCGTTTTTCAGGGCTTCGTCCCGGATGCGGATTAGCTCTGGTACATCAGCACCACAGGCTATGACAGTAAAGTACAGTAGATTACGTGCCAATTGCCGATCCGACTCCGTTTGTTCTTCGCCGAACTCGTCCTCAAAGGTACCGCCATACAGTTCAGTCAGCGCCTTCACCGTTACGTCACAAATATCTTGTTCTATATAGTCCATGAAATTGCCGGATTTATAGGCTGCCTCTGCAGCATACCTGAAACGAATGCGGTCGGCTCCCGCCTTTGCTATATCTAGGCTGCTATGGAATCGCCGAAAAAACTTATCGATTATCGGATATTCATCGCTCAGTACCACCGCATTCTCATGACCATGCTCAAAGAAAGGCTCAAAAGCCGCCTCTCGCCCCAGCTTTATACCATCGTACACCAGGGCAAATGGGTCGACCTGTATCCAATATTCCCCATAATCGTCATTGGGCGCCTCATTAATAATGAAATGATGAAAATCACGCACTCCTAGTTGCGGCAGCAGGACATCCGGAGTTTTGTGTAAGATATCGTCGTACAGCTCATTGGGGTCTCGTCGCAAATGAATGACTTCGCGTAAGGTGCGCTCAGTGGAAGCATCGTCAAAATAGGGCATGTAGCGACGTATCTGGTGCATGAGTGTATGGTGGCGATCAGTTAAGACGTCGTCTTCGGTGCGGATCTCATTACCATAAACATAGGGTAGACCGTGAATTTCACTTGCTGCCGCCAGCGCTATAGATATGCCCAGACAGTTTATATACTCGCCACGGGGCCAGGTTCTCAAACGCAAAGGCGATGCCACTTCCGGGTCATGACTTTTTTCGATACTATCTACAAATCCTGGGTGGTTTTCGTACCAGTTGAGGTACTGGAAGGAAGTATATAAGTCCGCGGAGGTTTGTGGCACTCCTGCATTAAAGGTCGGATTAGCCCGAAGCTGCTCCACGGCAGTATCTAAGATGAGTCTGCCAAGAAAGCGTACCCGAGCTATGGTGCGAATGTCCTCTTCATCGAACTCACTTTGAGAGGGGTGTGTCAGTAATAGGTTCTCTATACTTCTAGCACTACCCAAAGCTTGGCTTGCTAGGGCGGTGTCGCCGGTAGTCCATGCCTCGGTCATAGTGTCAGCCGCTTGTTTTACGAAACTGTCATGCGCCGTGCGCACGTCTGGGTCTTCAATGTGGCGAGCAGTAGCACTGTGGAGAGCTTCAGCATAAATTATTTCGAATTCACTACCTGGTTGCATAATTGTTGTAATTATATCATATTTATGTACTATGCGCCAATAATACTCGTGCCTGGCATAGGGTAATAAAAAGAGAGCCGGGGTGGATCGGCTCTCTTTTTGGGTGGCGGTTTAAGGACTAGCCGTTGCGGTGGCTGTGCTGGCCGCCCTTGGCTTTGGCTTCATGCGATTGCGCTTCAGCGCCCTTTTTGCCCAGCTTCGACATGTCTTGCTTGGCGCTGCTGGCCTGGCCGCCTTCGCTTGCCATCGCGCTGGTGTCGCTACGGTTTCCAAACTGTCCTTGATTTTTCGGGTCTGCCATATGTTGCTCCTTCCGTTAGATTTATATGGTACGTACCAGCATAGTTCTATGGGCCGAGGAGCGCAGTGGATAATCTCACTCTAGGCAAGCGCAGCAATCAACCCACTCAAGGTTGCGTGACGCGACCACCACAAGATACCCGACAAGCTTGGCGATTATTTGGCGCGTTTGCGTTTGTTGGGGTCGAGTTCGCGTTTGCGGAGACGGAGGTTTTTGGGAGTAACTTCGAGCAGTTCGTCGTTTTCGATGAAATCCAGGCATTGTTCCAGGCTGAAAATGGTGGGCGGGGTCAGCTGCACGACGCCGTCGGATGACGAAGAGCGCATGTTGGTCAGGTGCTTAGCCTTGCAGACGTTGATTTCCATGTCTTCCTGGCGGGTGTTGAGGCCGATAATCTGCCCGGCGTACACCTTTTCGGCCGGGCCGACGAAGGTCGTGCCGCGAGCTTCGGCATTCTGTAGCGCATAGGGCGTCGTGACACCGGTTTCGAAGCTGATCAGCACGCCGTTGCGCAGCTGCTGCAGCGGGGCGCCCATGGGCTGGTAGCCCGTCACCAGGCTGTTCATGACGATGGTGCCTTTGGTGTTGGTCAGCAAAATGTTGCGCATACCCAGCAGCGCGCGGGTCGGCATTTCATAAATCAGCTTCGTCACGCCCTTGGGGCTGGCAAACTGCTCTTTCAGTGTGGCGCGGCGCTGGCCCAGCTCCATCTGCACCGTACCGACGTGCTCGGCCGGAACCTCGATGATGACTTCTTCGACCGGCTCCATGGTCTGACCGTTTTCTTCGTGGGTGACGACCTGCGGGCGGCCGACTTCAAACTCGAACCCTTCGCGGCGCATGGTTTCGATGAGAACCCCCAGGTGCAGCTCGCCGCGGCCGGCCACCGTAAAGCCGATGCCATCATCTTCCACGGCCAAACCGACGTTGATTTCCAGCTCTTTTTGCAGCCGGTCGCTAATCTGGCGGGAAGTGCTGAACTCGCCCTCTTGGCCCTTGAACGGGCTGGTGTTCGGCCCCAGGTAAATGCGCAGCGTCGGCGCTTCCACCTCTATAACCGGCAGCGCCTCGGGCTGCGCGGCATCGGCGATAGTTTCACCGATTTTGGCGTCGGCGATGCCCGTCAGCTGCACGATGTCACCGGCCACGCCGCCCGGCACCTCGAACTTCGATACGCCGTGGCTCATAAACACTAGCTCGACTTTGGCCTTCGCGAAGCTGCCGTCTTTTTTGCACAGCACGACTTGGTCGCCGGGGCTGACCCGGCCGCGGGTAATCCGGCCGATGGCGTATTTGCCCTTGTACGTGTCCCAGGCCAGCGCCGTTACCAGCATCTGGAACGGCTTATCGAGCTCGATCTGCGGGGCCGGAATCTTATCGATAATGGCGCTAAAAATCGGATCAAGATCGGCGTCAGCCGTTGGGTCGGCCGGTACGCTTTCCCACGCTTTGCCGTCGCGGCCGATGGCGTAGTACACCGGGTAGTGCAGCTGGTCTTCGTGCACGGCCAGCTCCAGGAACAAGTCGGCCAGCTCATCTTCGACCTCTTTGATACGACTGCCGGGCTTATCGATCTTGTTGATGATAACGATGGGGCGCAGCTCGGCTTCGAGCGCCTTTTCCAGCACGAATTTGGTCTGCGGCATCGGACCTTCCTGCGCGTCGACTATCAGCAGACAGCCGTCGGCCATATTCAGCGTGCGCTCCACCTCGCCGCTGAAATCGGCGTGGCCGGGCGTATCGATGATGTTGATACGGTAGTCGCCGTGCTGTACGGCCGTCACCTTGGCCGTGATGGTGATACCGCGCTCCCGCTCCTGATCGCCGCTGTCCATAATGAGCTCCTGGCCCATCTCGGCCTGATTCTCGCGGAAGGTGTGGCTCTGCTTCAGCAAGCCGTCGACCAGCGTCGTCTTGCCGTGGTCGACGTGCGCGATAATCGCGATATTACGGATTTTGGTAGGGTCTTGGTGCGTTTCAGCCATCACATAAATAAAGACGCCGTTCTTGCGTGGCGTCTTGCCTTCTGGATCTGATTATACCATAACCGATGTAAAAAAGAAACGTTCCATTCACCTTTGCGAGCACTCATATAATCCGCTACACTAGAAAGCAGTAAATGAGTTTTGAAACATACCTGTGAGTGGGCCTCTCACCCTACTAGTCGTCACCTTGCTGGTGATCGTTTCCGCCGTCTGCTCCGGCCTGAACGTCGCCCTCATGGCGCTGAGCCCCGCCGACTTGCGCCGCAAAGCCAAGCTGGGCGACCGAGCCGCCCGAGCCGTGCTGCCCTTGCGCCGCAACACCCATCTGACGCTCAGCGCCATCTTGCTCACCAATGTCGCCGCCGTCTCGGCTACTTCGTTGGTACTGGAAAGTGTGTTTTACGGTCTGGTCGCCGGCGTTTTGGCCACCCTGCTCACCGTGATTTTCGGCGAAATCCTCCCGCAGGCATATTTCCTGCGCCACGCCCTGGCCTTCTGTGGTCGGCTGGCGCCCCTGCTCCGGTTCATGACCGTCATCACCTACCCCATCTCCAAGCCGCTCCAGCTGCTGCTCGACCAACTCTTCAAGGGCGAAACGGCGCACCTGCAGAGCCGGCACGAGCTCGGCCTGATGATTTCCGAGCACCTGGGTGCCCGCGAAAGCGAGCTCGACGAAGACGAAGTGGAAATCATCCGCGGCGCCCTGCAGCTCAGCGAAAAACGCGTGCGCGATATCCTCACGCCCATCAAGCACGTCTACTGGCTGACGCCGCAAACCATGATCGACAGTGCCAAGATCGACGAAATCAAAGCCAGCGGCCGCAGCCGTATCCCCATTCTCAACCCTGGCAAGACCATCTGTTTCGGGATATTGCTCGTCAAGCAGCTGGTCGACATCGATTTCGATGAGCACCCGCCGCGCGTCGACGAGCTGCCGCTGCACCCCGTCGAAGCGGTCGGCAGCATGACCGCGCTCGACACCATGTTCCGCAAATTCATCGGCTCGCACACACACCTGATCCCCATCGAAAAAGACGATGCTATCATCGGCGTCGTCACCATCGAAGACCTCATCGAAGAAATCGTCGGCCACGAAATCGAAGACGAAACCGACAGCCTTTTGACGACCCGCAAATAAGCGGTTCTGGATTGTAAAATAAACCACAAGCTCCATGCATTAACAGGGGCGCTACATGTAGCGTGCAAAGAATTTTGATTGACACCATGGAGTAGCATGCTATTCTCAGAACTGCGTGTTTTGAACCGGAAGTGAGGTTAGGACACGATTAACTCGATTTGTCTAGGCACCAATAATAATTAAACTAATCATTTCTGCCTGGACACTCGGATCGAGCAAGGAGGGAGAACCACATGCGACAATTCGCAACTACAGCCGCACTTGCTGCGGCCCTATTCGCTGGTGCCGCCGCCCACCCACTGGGCCTGGCCACCACCGATCACACCACTCATAAACCTAAGCAGACCGTGGTAGCCAAAGCACCTGCCGAAAAGCCGACCACCCCGGCCACACCAGCACCGGTAATAGTCACCGTCGCGCCAGGCGATACGCTCAGCAGCATCGCAGCAGCCGAGCAGACGACGTACGTGCGGATTTTCGACGCCAATACGCAGATTACCGACCCGAATGTCATCGATGTCGGCTGGCAGCTGCGTATCCCGACCGCCGACGAGCAGCTGCCTGACCGGCCACTGCCGGCTGCAGTAACGCCAGCGACAACGACCGCTCCGGCCAGTACCATGAGCACCGTCAGGACGGTGGCATACGTGGCGGCACCGGTGTCTGACAACGCCGCCAAAGCGTTCATCTACGCCCACGAAAGCGGCAACAACCCGGCCGCGACCAGCCCGAACGGCTGTTTCGGACTGGGCCAGGACTGTAACGGGCGCGTGCGCGCCCAATGCGGCACGGACTATGCCTGCCAGGATGCTTACTTCGACAATTACGCCGCTAGCCGCTACGGCAGCTGGGCCGGTGCCGAAGCCTTCTGGCAGACCCACGGCTGGTGGTAAACCATGAGACACCCGCTCCCGCGGGTTTCTCATCGCTCCGGGTTTGGAATGAATCCAAACTCGGGCTGCTCTTCCCAGCCAGTGGTTAAGGAAAGACCGAACGGTTACGATTAGACCGCCGATGACGCAAGTTGTCGGCGGTTTTGTATATATAAATAGTAAAACATATGAAAAAAGCCGTGCGGGTCAGGAGATCGTGGATAAATCCACGTTCGATCGACTGACCGTGCACGGCTGCTGTCCCATCTGGGCTTACTCTCTAGCGACGCTTACAAACAAGCATCTGAGCCACCCGGGTTGGGTACTTTTCGAGAGAGAAAATCCAGACAGAACAGCAGCCGTCCAGGGCAATCATGCGTGCGCAAACTCTGTGTCGGGCGTTTCAGGCTTCTGGGGCTCTTCCCGTTCGGGAAAAGTCAACAGTAGCCAAGCGGCAATCACCAGCAAAACAATGCCAAGATCGCCACGCTTCGAGTGAGTCAAGTACATCAGTACCCACCCAGCATGCCGAGGTGCAGCCACGACGCCACCGATGATGTCGCGCTGCGGCACCTTCCATGGATCGGCCGACGGGTTAGCGTCGCCCTTCGTAGTAGCCATGCCGCTCTCGAGCTTGATCAACCGGTGTGTGATGACCTCACCAGCGTATCGAAAGCTCACAACTTGTCCTACGTGGTACTGGCCGTCACGAACGACTACCTCGCTCTCCGGCGGAATAGTCTTACCCATTGAACCAGTCCTGACCGCATACAGGTGGTATGGGGTCATCCCCGTCTTGTAAACCACCGCGGCCACGAGTGCAACTGCTATCACGAGCACCAGGATGATCGCAATAATCCGTTTGGTCAATCTCGTTACTGTGGACATATCGTCCTTCCAGACAAGTGGCCGGTGCGGGGACACCGTGGAAAGGCAGCAGATTATACTGCTTCCACAAGTGCCCCCGCCCGGAGATCCGTCAGGCCGGCGACTGGCCCACCTGCGTTGCCACGAGGGCGTAGGGCAGACCGGTACCGGTGCCGTCAGACGCGTTGATGTACGTCTGGCCCTGCGTGTTGGTCCGCGACCAGAGTCCCTGCGGGATCGGGTAGCCGTTCCAAGCGATCGAGCTGCCAGCGGGCGGGTTGGTGCTCAGCTTCGCCGCGTAGTTGAACGTGAAGCTGAAACTGCCCTTGTGCCCCGGCTTGATGGTGCCGAGCTTGTACTGCTTGAGTAGCGGCCAGCAGCCGGACGGCGAGAAGGCGCCGCAGGAAGCGGCCGTGTCCTTCAGGTTCGCCGAATCGAAGACAGCGTTGCCGTTGGCCGTGATGTGCACCTCACCGTACGAGCCCAGGCTGTTCAGAGCCGACAGGGCGGTCTCGTTCGGGAACGTCAGCCAGACATCCTCGTCGCCGGACCCCACATTCTGGTAGGTCTCGGTGACCGTCTGCGGTACGCCCGGCTGCATGTTGTTGCCGAACGACAGGTTGGTGCTGTCAGCGCCGGTGCCACCCGAAGTGGTGATGTGGACATTGCCGATACCGCCGCTGATGACACCGCTGTGCGTGTCGCTGAACAGCGAGCTGGTGGAGGCGGCTCCGCCGATGAGCAGGAGCGCTCCCACCGCCGCGGTAGCTGCAACAGCAGTGCCACGACGGCCTCGTTTGGTCTTCAGCCAAGCGGAGGGGTTGAGCTTGTGCATGAGGAAAGTTCCTCTCTCTGAGTTTTTAAGATACAGACCTGCCGTATCTACGTGGTCCAGATTTTGGACACAACGGGAGTAAATTATATAAGAATATGGGTAGACAAGCAAGAGTTTTTTGTAAAAATTTTTACAATTCTTAAGCTTGCTTCCGCTTGTTTTCAGCAAAATTACCCCTGTTTGATATACTATGTATATGGATGTGAGACCGTTGGCCGAGCGGATGCGGCCGGAGCATTTGGAGCAAGTCGTCGGGCAGGAGCAGCTGACGGCGACCGGCAAGATCGTGCGCGAAATCATCGAAAAAAAACAGCCGACCAGCCTGATACTGTGGGGGCCGCCGGGCAGTGGCAAAACGACGCTGGCGCGGATCATCGCCCGCGAGACCGGCGCCGAGTTCGTGGAACTCAGTGCCGTCACAGCCGGAAAAGCCGATGTCGTAAAAGTTATCGAGCGCGCCGAACAAAATCGGCGGCTGGGCATAGTCACGATTTTGTTCGTGGATGAAATCCACCGCTTCAACAAAGCCCAGCAGGACGCCTTCCTGCCGCACGTCGAAGACGGCACCATCGTACTTATCGGCGCCACCACCGAGAATCCGAGTTTCGAAGTTATCAACCCGCTGCTGAGCCGCTCGCGGGTGCTGGTGCTGGAGCCGCTTGACAAGGCTTCTATTACCACCATTGTCAAGCATGCCGCCAAAGAGCTCAAACTTTCCGCAAAAATGTTACCTAAAAGTAGCATCGATCTGCTAGCGGACTTAAGCGGCGGTGATGCCCACGTCGCCCTCGGGAATCTCGAACTAGCTATCCAACTATCCGACCATAAGACTATCACGACTACTGTGGTCGAAACGGCCGCCCAGACCCGCCTGCCCGGCTACGATAAAAAGGGCGAAACGCACTACAACGTCATCAGCGCCTTCATAAAAAGCATGCGCGGCAGTGACGCGAATGCCACACTGTATTATTTAGCGCGCATGCTGCAGGCCGGCGAAGACCCGAAATTCATCGCCCGGCGGATGGTGATTTTCGCCAGTGAAGATATCGGTTTGAGCGCACCAGCAGCGCTGAACCTAGCCGTCAGCACCTTCCTGGCGGTGGAGCGCATCGGCATGCCGGAGTGCCAGTACAATCTGTTACACTGCGCTGCCGTGCTCGCTAAAGCCCAGAAAAGCCGCGCAGTCGCCGACGCCATGCAGGGCGCACTGAGTGCTGCCAAGCAGTACCCCGACCTGCCCGTGCCACTGCCGCTTCGCAACGCCCCGACCAAACTCATGAAAGATCTCGGCTACAACCAGGGCTATGAATGGCAGGCCGGCTTCCAGGCCGAGGGCGGCTTCCTCCCACCCGAGCTCCGCGACCTAAACCTGTTTGCATAACCCCAGCGCTGCGGGGGCATCTGCTATAATCGGGACAATATGACTAGTGCCAGCCCAAACGCCCAGCGCCGCTCGGTCCGGAAAATATTCCGCCGGACCCACGACCCGCTGTGGCAGATGCAGCTCGGTGTCGTCACGGTCATCGTGCTGCAGCTGCTGACCAGCCGGGAATTCCTGCCGGTCGGAAAATTGTGGCTGGTCATATCCGAAATCATTCTGCTCCTCGGGCTCATCATCGTGACGACCGAGGGTTACCAAAGCGAATCACGCAGCCGGCGCAACCTGGCCATCATCCTCATCGCTGTCATCGCCGCTTTCAACGTGCTGTCGCTGGTGCTGCTACTCGGCGCTCTGCTCTTCGGCCAAAGTAGCTTAAGCGGCCGCGGCCTGCTCGCCAACGGCCTGGTCATATACATCACCAATATCCTGATGTTCGCGCTCTGGTACTGGGAGCTGGACGGCAATGGTCCCGACCGGCGCACCACTGGGCAGACCAAACGTGATTTCCTGTTCCCGCAGATGATCCACGAGCGGTTCGCCGGCGACCATTGGCTGCCGGGCTTTGCCGATTATATATACCTGTCGGCGACGAACGTCACCAACTTCGCCTCGTCCGATACGTTGCCGCTGACCCACCGCACGAAGTTCCTCATGCTGCTGCAATCACTCGTTTCGGTCGTGACCGTCCTGCTCGTCTTGGCCCGCGCTATCAATATCTTGCACTGAGCAGGTCGGCAGCAGTCGGCTTCACTCCGTCAAGTTTTCGAGCAGCACTTGCGCCTGGTTGTGCTCGGGATCGTGGGCACTATATAACAGGGTGACGACCGGCTGCGTCGCGACGATTTCCTGCAGTTCGGCGTAAGCCGGGTTGTCGGCCAGTTCTTTTTCGTAGCGCTGTTTGAATTCGGCATATTTAGCCGGATCGTGGTTGAACCACTTGCGTAAGCCGTCGCTCGGCCCGACTTCTTTCAACCAGATATCCAGCTTAGCTTTTTCTTTCGCGACGCCGCGCGGCCAGAGCCGGTCGACCAAAACTCGGTAGCCGTCACTCTCGGCTGCTGCTTCATAGATACGCTTTATGGTGACATTTGCCATACCAAGCATTATACGCTTATACTTTTTTACACGATGAGTGAAAGCCAGATAACCCTGCACCGGCTCAGCAAGCGGTACCGCGGCGCCAAGACCTATTCGCTGCACAACGTATCGCTCGAGGTCGCTGCCGGCGAGGTCTACGGATTCCTCGGTGCCAATGGCGCCGGCAAAAGCACCACCATCCGGACACTCCTGAACTTCATCGAGCCGACCAGCGGCTCGGCTACCATCTGCGGGTTCGATATCGTCAAAGATTCGGTGAGCGTCAAGAAGCATGTCGGCTATCTGGCCGGCGAGGTGGCGCTGTACGAAAAGATGACCGGGCGCGAATTTTTGCGATACATGGCTGACCTGCAGCCGCTGAAATCCAAGGGCTACGTCGCTGAACTCATCAAACGCTTCGAGGCCGACACGAGCAAACCGCTGGGCGAGCTCAGCAAGGGCAACCGACAGAAATTCGGGCTCATACAGGCCGTCATGCACGAGCCGGATGTGCTCATACTGGATGAGCCGACCAGCGGGCTTGACCCACTCATGCAGGAGGAGTTCTTCCGGCTGATCCGCGAGTCGCGCGAGCGGGGAGCCAGTGTGCTCGTGAGCAGCCACAACTTCGCCGAAGTACAGCGCATGTGTGACCGCATCGGTCTGCTCCGCGAAGGACAGCTGGTGGCCGAACAGACGCTGGCCGACCTGGCACACAAGGCCGCCCATACCTTTACGCTGACATTCGCCGACGCCGCGCCGCTGGCTGAGCTGAGGCGTCTGCCGCATGCCCAGGTGACCCCTCACGACGAGCACCGCCTGACCGTATCGGTCGAGGGCGAACTCAGTCCGCTGCTGCGCCTGCTTGGCCAGCACCACGTCACGCGGCTGGAGCAACAAGAAGTCAACCTCGAGGAAGAATTCATGCGATTTTATAAGAAAGGTGACCGCTGATGGGCATCATGAGCACTGAGCTGAAAGCACGGAAATGGTCAACCATATGGTGGATCGTCGGCATCGGCGCGTTCATCGCCCTGGTGATGGCTATTTACCCGAGTTTCCGCGATTCGTCGGCGCAACTCGACAAATCGTTGCAGAACATTCCTGCCTCGGCGCGCAACTTGTTTACTGATACCAGCGACTTTTTGTCGCCGGTGGGCTACCTGAGTTCGCAGTGCTATTACCTCATCGTGCCGCTGCTTTTCAGCTTTCTGGCTATCGGCCTGGGCAGTTCGCTGCTGGCCCGCGACGAGCAGAACAAAACGCTCGAGCTACTGCTCGCCCGGCCGGTTTCACGTAGCCGGTTACTACTCAGTAAAGCGGCCGCCGGGCTGATCATTTTGATCGTCGTCGGACTGGTTACCGCGGTGCTCGGTGCGGTGCTCGTGCACTTCATCGACTTTCCCGGTGTGCGGGCGCTCGGCGTGTTTTTTGTGACACTCATGTGCCTTGATTTCGCGCTGCTGTTCGGTGCGCTGGCATTCGCCCTGACGGCTTTCGGCCGCTTCGGACGAGGTATGGCGATCGGCCTTTCCACCCTGCTCGCCCTGGCCGGCTACATCTTCAGCTCACTCGACAAAACTGTCGCTTGGCTGACCTGGCCGGCCCGATTCCTACCCTTCCACTATTACCACCCGGCCGATATGCTGCGCAGCGGCCGGCTGACCGGCCCCGAAGCACTGGGCATGTTGATCGTCAGCGTAATCCTATTCCTCCTGGCACTGCTGGCTTTCCGCCGGCGGGATATCGAGTAGCAGTTACTGCCGTGGCACACCGCTGGCCTGCTGTGCGATCTCGCCGGCGTGGACGTACGTGTACTCGAGTGATTGCAGCTGGGGCATGACAAGCGTGTCGAGCAGCTTCATCGGCAACCAGACGAAGAAAAAGACGAATACCCCCAGCAAGATAAATCTCATCGTGCCACTATGGTAGCAGAGCCGCGCCGTGATGAAAATTGCTTACCGTAATATCCGCTTCAATCGGCGGCCACAAGGCAAATCGCAAAGGGTGCGACCGCCAGCCAGACGCCACACAGCGCCATATAGTAGTCTTGCGACCAGTTCCCAGCTGCTACCGGCGCCACGGCCTGCACGAGCGAAAGCAGCCCGAACACCACATAAGCTCCCAGCAAGGCGTTCAGTAGCACACTGGTCCGCCGGCGCCACCAGACGAGTACCAGACCGAGGCATAAACAAACGGATGCCAAAATACTGAACATACCGTGCACCAGCAGCCAATGGTCCTGCGTAAAGCTGGCGCACTGCTGCACACCGGGCACGCAGTACTCCGGCAGCAGTGCGTCCACGATGGTACTTATGCCGAACAGCGCGATACAACCCACCGCTACGCCCACGAGCGCCGCCGAGCGGCCGCGCCCGAACCGCCGCCACAGGAGCCAGCAACATACGATCACCAGTACGCTACTGACGATATCGCCGCCCACGAATAACCAGTTGTACGGCTGGCCGTTCGCTTCCAGGCCGCTGGCCAAGCTATGCCGCGCCACAGTAGGATTCAGCCAGTAGCCTAACGGCCACGAGTTATATATAATACCGGCAGCCACCGCGAAAATCGTCGCGGGCCAGGGTAGCTTCGTTTTTTGTTGGAGCAGCATCTCGGCATACTATTATAGCCTGCCGGTGCCCCTGGTAAAAGGCAGCTATATTTTGTATAATCCTCTCTTGTCAGGCTTCATTAGGGATTGGCCAAGTGTGAGAAGTGCCAGCGGTATTTTGCAAGGCCGGAAGCCTGGCTGGCGAACGCCATCAAGCTGAGGCGGGGTCGCAACCGGTTGCCAGTTTGCTGGCAGCAGGATTGTGACAAGGCACTGGATTCAAAGTCCCAGGTCGTCAAATCCCCCATTAACAAATTGATTCGAGTTTTCACTTCCTGGCAGTGCTGGGGATTGGCCAAGCGGTAAGGCACTGGGTTCTGGTCCCAGGATCGGGGGTTCGAATCCCTCATCCCCAGCCAGGAAGCGAGCACTCGAATCCCTGCGTCCCCAGCCAAAGAAAGAGCGTTCATTTGCCAGCGGCAGACGGGCGCTTTTTCTTTCCTCCAAGCGATAGGGGTTCGAACGACCGGGTCCAGTGGACTCGGGCCGCCCGAAGCCCGAAGGGTTGGCTTTAGCCAAGGTCGAATCCCTGAGTCCTTCGCAGAGACTTGGACATACTGCGCGCACAAGAGTGGGTTACTCCCCGGGCCACCGGTTGTAAAAGTTTTATGTAGTCGAACGGCACTTTCGGCATACAATGTCTGGTATGGCTTGGATTGCAATTATAGCCGGACTCATCGCCGCTGCCATGAACGCCGGATCATCGGTACTGCAGCGCCTTGCGACTGGTAAACCCGACTCCAAGGCTCTGTTCAGCGCCCAGTTCACCCGGCAGGTTACGCTCAGCCGGCTGTTTCTGCTGGGGCTGGGCCTGCAGACGGCAGCCTTTGTCGTGCAAGCTGTGGCCCTCAGCAACGGCCCGCTCACCCTGGTCGAGCCACTGCTTACCACCGATCTGATATTTTTGCTGATATTCATTTATGTGCACACGCATGTCAAAGCCGGAGGGCGTGAATGGTCGGGCGTAGCCGCCATCATGTTGGGTTTAAGCGGACTGTTTTTGGCCGCTCAGCCACAGGGAGGACAACTGAGATACGCCGCACTGCCCTGGATCATCACTACCACCGCCATCGGCTGTGTCGTTCTGGCAATAATTTTCACCGTTCGCCGGCTACCTGAGCCCCGGCTGCGCGGCGTACTGGCGGGGCTGGCTGCCGCCGCGATCTTCGCGCTCAATGCGGCGCTCACGAAGCTGGCGCTGAACCAGTGGCAATCGGGCGGCCTCGGCCAGATGCTTACCAGCTGGCCGGTATATGGGCTGGTCGTTTCGGGCATCGTTTCGCTATTCGTCATGCAGAACGCCTACGGTGCAGGGCCGTTGGCTATCACCCAGCCCACTATGGAGATCGTCGAGCCCTCCATCAGCGTCGTCATCGGTATCGCTATTTTCGGTGACAGCGTCAGCCATACACCACTCGCCTTGAGTGGCGAAATAGTCAGTGCCATCGTACTGGCCGGCGGTATCGTCGCCCTGTCCACCTCGAAGCGCATTTATGAGGCAGGCCGGCAAGGCCTATAGTCGCCCGGCGGTCAGTTTGTTATATAACTAGTTATATAACAACAGCGTCATATCGGTCGGACTATCAGTAGTTCGGCTGTCATTTCATAGGACATCTGCTACTATTGGAATATCGGACCGCCGCGTCATCGGTCCGCAGTAAGGAAACCGGATGGACCTCTTCAGCGTCCTCATACTTATCATCCTGGTACTTGGGATTTCTGTTACGCTGTGGTCGCTCGTGGGAATCGGACGCATGGCGCACGAAAGCTACCGGCATTTTCGGCCTCTCAAAAAGCGGCGGCGAGTAGTTACACGCAAACAAGTGGCCGTGCTGATTGCCGCCCACAACGAGGAACTGGTCATAGCCGAAACCATCGCTTCGGCGGCCAGACTGGTACCACGCCGGCAAATCCATGTAGTGTCAGATGCGTCACGTGACGCGACCGCCAAAATTGCCCGGGCAAGCGGCGTGCATACCCTCGGTCTTCGCAAAAACCGCGGCAAGGCCGGCGCACTCGCCGCCGGCATCAAACGATTCAAGTTATACGAAAATTATGAAGTCATCCTCATACTGGACGCCGACACCCGGCTGTCGCGCGATTACCTCCGCACGGGTCTACCTTTGTTCAATGACCCCGACGTCGTTGCGGTAGCCGGCCGGGCGCTGACCATCGATGACCGGACGTCATCCACCCGGATCGGCCATTTCCTGCTTGCGTATCGCCAACGGTTGTATACGATCGTCCAGCTGCTCATGAAATACGGCCAGGCTACTCGGTGGGTCAATGCCGTCTCAATCGTTCCCGGTTTTGCCAGCATGTATCGTACCAGCGCGCTCCGCCACATCAACATCACTGCCCCGGGCATCATCATCGAAGACTACAATATGACATTCGACGTCCACGCACAGCAGCTCGGCCGCATCGCGTTCCATCCGCGGGCCGCCGTCGCCTACACCCAGGACCCGGATAACCTACCTGACTACATCAATCAATGCAAACGCTGGTCGCTGGGCTTTTGGCAGGCGGTGCGCTACCACCAGTTCAAGCCCACTGTCTTTTGGGTAGCGCTCCTGGTCCTCATTTTTGATACGCTCGCCAGCAGCCTGGTACTCTGTCTGCTGCTGCCTATCGCCGTACTCAATATCTTAAGCGGCGTCTGGCTCCATGAAAGTGTGACCACGCTGTCAGGCCTTGAGCAGCTCCGTTATTTGATCTTCGGTATCCTCATTCCTGATTATGCGCTCACACTCGTGGCAGCTATCGCGTTGCGCCGGCCACGCTATATGCTGCTTGGGGTCGTTTTCATAGGCTTACGTATCATCGATGCCGCCACCTATCTGTGGGCCTGTCAGCAGGCTTGGCTGCAGCACTCCAGCGGAATCTGGCAGAGTCCGAAACGGCGCCAAAACACTATCCAGCCCAAACCAGCCCATACTGTCGCCACTCCCAAGTTATAAGGTCATTTCCTGCATACGCTCTCTCTGTATCATGCACCTAGCCAAAGGAAGCTCTATCACTATGACGTAGCCTTATCGTTTGTGCTCCAAGATAATCTTCATGGACGGCACGGTTGACGTTGGCGAGTTCGGCTGCCAGCATGGCTACCATCAGCAGAATAAGCAGCGTCCGGGCCCACGAGAGCGCCCTGAGCTCAAAAGCTACGAGATACCAGCTGACGAGCAGCATGAACGATGGCAAGCAGACGATAAAATAGCTGCTTAAAAACAAGGGACGCCAGATCCAGCTGAGCGCAAACACCAGCAGTAGCGGCATGAAGGCCGTGAATGAATAGTACTGGATGGCTATGGGCGGCCGGACGTATTTCTGCACCGCCAGCAGAGCGAACACCACGAGCAGCGGCCAAAAGGCGATCACGAAGGTCGTGGTCGATACCGCCTGGAAGCCGAACAGATATTGTACATAAATGATGAAGGCGTTGGTCGCCGATGGTTTGGCGGTGTACGGCAGCTTCGCGAAAATATGCACCGTGTCTGCTAAGTAGTGCATCCACAGCCCGAAGGCGGCCGCGAACACCACGGTGCAGCACAGCATATAAACGAGCTCGCGGCGGCTGAATTCGCGCTGCTTCACCAGGTAAAACAGCACCTGCGCCAGCAATATGACGGCGAAAAAGTAGTGCAACCCGAGTCCGATGAGTCCGACGACAAGATACGGTACCCAGGCCCAACGTTTCCGTTGCAGCAAACATACGAATAAGTACTGGCTGATGACTGTCACAAGCGTCAGCAGAGCATACACGGTCGCGCGGTTGCCATACCACAGCATGAAGGGTGACAGTGCAGTCAGTATGGCCGCCAGCAAGCCGATGCGCCGGTCACCCGTCGCTCGCTTACCGGCGATATACAGCGCCGGTAACAGCAGCAGATAGCAGATCAATGAAACGATGCGCAGCGAAACCAGGCTGGGGCTGAACACGTGGGCCAGGCCATGCAGCAGCCAAAAATAAAGCGGCATGGGGTCATCGGGCGACGTCTGGCTGACCGGACTCAGCGTGCCCTGCGCCGCGAATGTCAGATTGAACGTTTCCTGGTAATTACGCGCACTGTGCAGCAGCCAGATGACTGAAACCGCCGCCATAGCTAGGGCCGCCAGCAGCAATGTGCCGAAAACCGGCACCCGTTTGGGGGATTGGTTGGCCGCCGGATCGCTATTCATGTACGATCTCCTCGGCCGGCAGCTCCAGCTCGTCGTAGGGCAGCATCGATGCCAAACGATCCGACAAAGCGGCCCGCACGAACGGCGCGAATATCACCACATACAACAGGCCCCAAGAGGCGTTCGTGATAAGCGACGAGGTGATGCCATCGCGGTGCATCGCATAGCCGATGCCGATGAACGTCGCCGCTATGTAGAGCACGTGTATGGCGGCCAGGCCGAAATAATTGGCGCTGCGGTGCTCTTTGGAAGTGACTTTGAAGCTGGTCGGCAGGCGGAACAGCGTCGTCACGAACGCTAGCAAGTAGATAGGCCAGGAGGCCAGCGAAAACGCGATCGCCCGGAACGAAAAGGCGTAGCTGCTCTCGTATTGCAGCAAGTACAACGTCAGGAAAATATATGGCACGAATATCAGAGCGATAGACATGGTCGCAGCACTGACGGGGATAATATTGCCGTAAAAATAAAACAGCGGCAGCGCGGCATCGACGAGCACCACCAGCCCGGTCAGGTAATACGTCACGGAAGCCAGGTATTGCAACCGCTGATGCCAGCTCAGACCTTTCAGAAACAGCGGGTTGAATTTGAACAGCACCTCCAGACTGCCGCGGGCCCAGCGGAACTGCTGCTGCCAGTACGAACCCAGGTCTTCGGGCGCCAGGCCCCGCGCCAGGATCCGCGGTACGTACACCGAGCGCCAGCCTTTGGCGTGCAGAATCAGCGATGTCAGCAGATCTTCCGTGATGCTGTCTTGTTTCATACCGCCGACCGCATCGAGCGCTGCCCGCCGGATCACCATGTTCGTGCCGCACATGAACAGCGAGTTCGTACGGTCTTTGCCGCGGCAGATCGGGCCGAAAAAGAGCGTCTGCTGCTGCCACGAGGCATTGGCCACGAACGTTTTGGTGTGGTTGCGATAGTACTGCGGCGACTGCGCGAACGCGACCGTGGCATCGCCGAAATATCCCATCATCCGCTTCAGGAAGTCTCTGGTCGGTATATGGTCGCAGTCCAATATGGCAACGAACGGCGCCGTCGTGACACTGAGGGCGTGGTTGATATTGCCGGCCTTGGCGCCGCCCGGCGTGGTCCGGGTGATACACTGCACACCAGCGTCCTGGTACTTTTCGGCCAGACCTTCCATATCCTGCCAGTTGGACTTTTTAGCGACATAGCCATCGTTCAGTATGAACACCCGATAGTTCGGGTAGTCGATATTGACCGCCGCTTGCACTGTCTTTTCCACCACCGACACCGGTTCTCCGGCGACGGTTATGTAAATATCGACCGGCGCATCAAACCGGCTCGTGAATTCGTGCGGAACTTTCGTTTCCCAGACCGCGTGGATCAGTGTAAATAACTGCCAGACATGAAACACTTCGCCAAGTACCAAGCCGGCATATAAATAGCCGTTGCCGCGCCGAAACAGCACTAGTAACGCCACGAAATAGAACGTCGCGAGCAAGAGATTGATCGTCAGAAGCCGACGAGCCGAGACCGGTTGGAGGAACGGTGATTTCATCGGCCGATGCCTTTCGCGAGATTCGGTAAATGGCCCAGGTACAACGCCAGGCCGAACCAGGCCCAGTTATTGTCGTAATAATTCAGCGAGTGCGTCAGGCCGCCCGATTTCTGGTCGTACAAGGGCAGTAATTTCTGCTGGACGATCGCCGCCGCGGCCGGTTCGTGCTCGTCCTGAAAATAGCCGAGCGTGCCGCCATAGAGCGCCACCGATTCGTAGTCAGCCTGCCGGCTGCCGTCGTGGCCATAGACGGCGACGAGCTGTTGGCGGCCGCTCCACTGACTGTCCAAAAAGCCGTACTGGCTCAGCGACTGGGCCGCCTGCGCGTCATGCGACCAATGCGCATCCAGCGCGGTGCGCCAGACGGTGCGGAAAGCATCATAGCCGAAATCGGTCGTCTGGCTGCTGTTGCCGGTCGCCGCCAGCTGGCCCGTCCGGGTCTGCACGCTGAGCCAATCCGGCGGCAGATCGGCTGATCGCGATGTATCTAACTTCGACTGACTGGCGGCCGCGATAAGCGCATAAGAATTCCGCACCAAGCCATTCCAATCATGAGCAGGATCTAGTCGGGCGAACACCCGGTAGGCATACGGCGCGAAGTACGAAGGGTTCACCGCAACCACGCCGCTGGTGCTCTGCCGCTCCAGATTATCGGCTACTAGCACCGGCTTACCCGCCACCTGTACTACTTCCTGCTGCCAGATTGCCGGCACGATCGCTTGGGCCGCTTGCAGATATTCGGGTACGTGCCACCGGCCGTAAGCCAGCAACAGCGCGAAGGCGATGTCGGTGTCGGCATCACTGGCAGTGTTTTGGCCGCCCTGGTCGGTCAGGATGCCGCTGGAACCATCGGCACGCGTGCCCCAGCGCCAGCTGAACAGCTTGTCTGGTCGCTGCAGATGCGCCGCCGTCCATTGCCAGGTTTTCGTGAATGTCGGCTGGTCGTTTTCCCAAGCCGCTCGCAGCAGGGTGTAACCCTGCCCTTCCGACGTCGTCACGCTCTCGCTTTGGTGGTCGATAGTGCGGCCAGAGCTGGCCTCCCACGACGTGCGCTTATAGTTTTGCCACAACGCCGCCAGCAGCTGTGTCTCCTGGGAGCGCGGTGAGCGAGAAGGGCTTGTTCGCCACAGCACGATCAAACCGGCCGCAATTATTACCGCCAGTGCCGCGCCACCCACCAACATACGTGTGTCATTCGGAAGTTTCATCACCATGGAAAGTACCGCTCCTGTACGTCACGCCGGCAGTCCGGGCTCGCTTTATACTAATTTTGACTCGGCATGTACTATATGCGCCGCTGCGGTGAATATCAGCGAATTTTATTACAGCCTCTCCGGCTGCAAGGCTTTCGACGTAGCGCAGCAGTTCCGTAAGGTTGCTTACATACACTCTGCTTCCGTCGTCATATACTAATTTACGTAAAAAGGAGAGAGCATGGCCGAAGAAAAGGAGAAGCCGGAACCGCCAGAAGAGAAAGAATCCGTGGATACCCAATCCCAGATGTCGCCGCCTGTCCCAGAGTCTAAAAGTGCCGAAGCGTCAATCAAAGAATTGAAGGAAGCCATCAGAGGCTCCAACGAGGTGCTGGCCCAAGCGACCACGGTGCTCACTCTGTTCCCCGATGTCCTCACCGTCGACCGCGCCAAATTGACCATCACCAAGCGTAACTTTTTCCGCTCCGCCGAAGTCATGAGCATGCGTATCGAAGACATCCTGAACGTGACCACGACGGTCGGACCGCTGTTCGGCAACGTCAAAATCGCCAGCCGCGTTATGAACGAAGACCAAGACTCGACCATCGGCCGCTTCTGGCGCCGTGACGCTGAACGTATCAAACGCATCACCCAAGGCTACGTCATCGCCCTGCAGCGCGAAATCGATTGCAGCGCGCTCGGTACCCGGGAACTGGCCCACATGCTGGAGCGGCTCGGCGCCGACGAACATCCGAGTTAGTAACATTTCAGACTGACCCAGCAGGCTAAGGAGCTACAATTGATCTAGAAAAAGGAGGTACTGCAATGAGTCTTTGGGAAGAAGCCGACGAGATGGGTAAAGAAATCCAACACAAACGCGAAGAGGAGAAAGTCAAAGAAGAAGCAGCCGAAAAGGCCAAAGAAACAGCCAAAAAGGAGCAGGAAGAACACGAAAAGAACAAAGAACAGGGGATGATTTAGCTCCTCGTCCGCATACAGCAAAAACTCCGGTATCGTACCGGAGTTTTTGCTGGTTATCAGGGCGTTTTTAACGCCTATTCAAACCGGGAGATCCGGCCGTCGCCGCGCGCCCGGCGGGCTTTGTGCTGCCATTTCAGTTCGAAATTGCTCAGTACGGCGTGGATTTCCTCGTCGCTTTTGGGTTGCAGATGTAACTTGCTCATAGCCTCTCGGTCCATATGGGTGTCCTCCCTTTACCGCTCCTACTATACGGTACCACTTGCGCTTACTCTGTAAAAATTGTTACCTGGAGGAGACCTCAAGAGGCGTCAGCATCGGTGCCGTCCTGCTCATCACCGATTTCACCGATGGCATTGGCATCGGGGTCGTTATCGGTCATCGCCTGCTCGCTGCGCAGGTCACTCAGTAACTCCCGCTCCTCTTCCGGGGGCAGTTCTCCCGGCCGGTAGCCGTTGCGCAGCAGCAGTTCCTTATCGGAGTTACGTAGCGTGTTATAGGTGGAGTTATCATTCCGGATATCATCGTCTGGTGGCATGGTGTATCGTCCTCCTTCCCTTCGTTAGGCTAATGCTGCAGCACACGTATAAGCGCCGCACAGAAAGCCGGTAGGTCATCAGGCTTACGGCTGGTGATGAGATTCCCGTCCTGCACTACCTCTTCGTCGCTCCACATAGCGCCGGCATTCCGCATGTCATCCTGAATAGTAAAGAAACTGGTCAGCCGCTTGCCGCCAATAACATCACTCGAGGCGAGTACCCACGGCGCATGGCAGATGACCGCTAAGGGTTTGCCGGTGACCATGAAATGTTTCACCCATTCCCGCGCCCTATCTACCATCCTCAACGCATCGGCATTGACGGCCCCGCCGGGCAGCACCAGTGCGTCGTAGTCCTCGGCAGAGACGTCATCGAGCAATGCGTTCGCCTGAAAGGTATCGCCTTTATCGACATGATGCAAGCCTTGCAGCTCTTTCTCGCCGCTGGCCGATACTACGCTTACTTCGGCGCCAGCATCTTTCAGTGCCTCAAGCGGCTGCTCGAATTCAGCTTGCTCAAAATAGTTATGGACGACTATCGCCACTTTCTTGCCACTCACATCCATAGCAATCCCTTCTCGTTACACATTCGAATGTCGTCGGCCCGTAAACAAGCTGACGATCAGCAGTAGTACGACAGCGCCAAGTATCGCTACCAATAGGCTCGGCAGGTTGAACCCGGTCACGCCGCTGCCGCCGAGCGCCCGCACGATCCAGCCGCCGATTATCGCACCGATGATACCGACGACTATGTTGCCGAAGGCGCCTTGTTGCTGGTTCCGGCCCACGATTATCGAGCCGATCCAGCCTGCTAAGGCTCCGAAAATAATCCATAAAATGATGTTCATAGCCATTGGTACACTCCTTGCATTAGTTATTTACTGCCGCCTTTGCGGCCGGCTGCCCGGGCCCGCTCCGGGTCATTCTTGAAATTCCCCGGACTCATCCGGCCGCCGATCCGGCCGGCAGCTGCGGCCCGTTTCGGGTCGTTTCGAAAATTGCCCGAACTCATCATGCCGCCTTTGCGGCCGGCCCGGGCATGACCGCTGGAATCGCCATGCCAACCTTTGCCTGTGCCCTGTGCCATACGCGTCGTGCTCCTGTTTTCCATGAGCCTTATACTACGTCTCCCCAAGCGAAGCATCTATGAGATTTCTCACTGCGGGTATTGACAGTGATTACTTTAGGAACTATAATGTTTACGTACTAAACTATCTATGAACCGCGAAGAACTCTTTAGCCGCATCTATGAAAACATGAACGCCGCCAAGCGGGTCATGCATGGCCGCATGCACGCCTTTACCGGCGATTTTCCTATTTCGCGCAGCCAAATGGAGTTGCTCTTCACCCTCAAGCATCTGCCGAAGGGGCAAGCGAGCCCCAAACAGCTCGCCACACAGATGCATCTGACACCCGGGGCTATCAGCCAGCTCACCGAAAGTCTGGTGGCACAGGATCTGATCCTGCGCGAGGCTAATCCCGACGATCGGCGCACCCAGGTTCTCAAGCTTTCCGCCACCGGTCTCGCAGCAATACAAGAGATCAAAAATCGACGGCATGACATAATGAAGCACGTCATGCAGAGCCTGACTACCGAAGAGCTGCAAGTATTGCTCAAAGTGCAAGAAAAGCTTACCGAGCAACTCACCCAGATCGATAAAACAACCAAGTAAAAAGGAAACGGATGTCTATTACGAACTTCTTCAGACCGAAACCCAGTGTGCCCAAATCAGCCGCCTTGGCCGCTGCCGCCGACGAGGCGGTCATGACCGCACCCGCCCCGCACGCCGAGCGTTCTCACGCCGAAATCATGGTGGTAATGGGCGCCCTGATGCTGGCCATGCTGTTGTCAGCCCTCGACCAGACCATCGTGTCGACTGCCCTGCCCAAAATCGCTACCGACTTGCATGGGCTGAACAAATACTCATGGGTTGCCACCAGCTACCTGCTGACCAGCGCCATCGTGACGCCGATTTTCGGGAAACTCGGCGATCTGTTCGGGCGCAAGAAATTGTTCCAGATTTCCATCATCCTGTTCTTGGTCGGTTCAGCACTCTGCGGCCTGGCGCAGAACATGGACCAGCTGGTCTTTTTCCGCGCCCTGCAGGGTATCGGTGGTGGGGGGCTGATGAGCCTGGTGCTGGCCATCGTTGGCGACGTCATACCGCCGCGCCAGCGTGGTAAATACCAGGGGTATTTCGGTGCTGTCTTCGCCGTGGCCAGCGTCATCGGTCCACTGCTTGGCGGCTTTCTTGCTGACGCCCACTCTGTTTTCGGCATCACCGGTTGGCGCTGGATCTTCTACATTAACCTGCCGCTCGGCCTGATTGCGCTGAGCGCCGTGGCCGCCCGGCTGCACCTGCCCAAGCATCGTTTGGAGCACAAGATCGACTACCTCGGTGCTCTGCTGCTCACTCTGTCGGTTGTCAGCCTGATCCTCGTGTCAGTGTGGGCTGGCGTGACTTACGCGTGGGGCAGCGCACAGATCATCGGTCTCGGCATCGCCGCGGTCGTCGCTGGCATCGCTTTCGTAATCCGCGAATGGCACGCTGCAGAACCCATCATCCCGATGAGCTTGTTCAAGAACGACATCTTCACCGTTTCCGTGCTGCTCAGCCTGCTGACCGGTATCGCCATGTTCGCCGCTATCCTCTATATCCCACAATATCAGCAGGTGGTGCGCGGCTACTCGCCCACCAAATCGGGGCTGTACATGATCCCGCTGGTCATCGGCATGCTGGGAGCCTCCATCACGTCCGGCCGGCTGATCACTAAATTCGGCCACTACAAAGCCTTTCCGATATTCGGGACGCTCATGCTCGCCATCGGCATGTGGCTCTTCAGCCACGTGAGCTTGACCACCAGTGTCTGGGAACTATCAGCCTGGATGATCGTTCTTGGCATGGGGCTCGGCTCGTTCATGCAGGTGGCGACGCTGGCAGTCCAGAACTCCGTCAAACGCGAGCAGCTCGGCACAGCCACTTCCAGCACTACCTTCTTCCGCAGCATCGGTAGCAGCCTGGGCGGCGCCGTGTTCGGCACCATTCTGATTTCTCGCCTGACCCACCATTTGTCAGATGATCTGCCCCAAGCTGCCAAGCACCACCTGTCAGCCAGCAGCATTTCCGCCAATGGTACCGCCGGGCTGCAGCACATGCCGGTCGCAATCCAGCACAACATCTTACAAGCGTTCGCCAGCTCGTTCCACGATATGTTTCTCATCGGCATTCCGTTCGCCCTGGCCGCTTTCGTGGTCGCCCTGTTCCTGCGCGAAACGCCGCTGCGCGGCTCACATGCCGTGCCCAGCGAAGAAGCAGAGACCATCGGCGCGCATTCACCCGTGGAGTTTTAGTGGCAGCCGCTCCCACCATCAGCGTTCAGCACCTCACCAAGCGTTTCGGTGATTTCACCGCCGTCGACGACGTCAGTTTCGCGGCCCAGAAAGGCGAGTTGTTCGCCCTGCTCGGTCCCAACGGTGCCGGCAAAAGTACCACCATCAAGATGCTCACGACGCTGCTCAAACCGACCAGCGGCAGCCTGACGCTGGCCGGCCACGACGTGACCAAGGCCCAAGATGACGCTCGCAAAGCCTTCGGTATCGTCTTTCAGGACCCGAGTGTCGACACCGAAATGACCGCCTACGAAAACATGGAGCTGCACGCCGCGTTGTATGGCATAAAAGGCTCCGAAATCAAAGCCCGTGTGCAAACATTGCTCGAGCTAGTAGAGCTGTGGGACCGCAAAGACACACTGGTCAAAAACTATTCCGGCGGCATGAAACGCCGGCTGGAAATCGCCCGCGGTCTGTTGCATCACCCGCACGTACTGTTCCTGGACGAGCCGACGCTGGGGCTGGATACGCAGACCCGCAATCTGCTGTGGGACTACGTGAAACGCTTGAGCCGCGAAGAAGGCATGACGGTGTTTTTCACCACACACTATCTGGAAGAAGCCGAGGCGGTGGCCGACCGGATCGCCATCATCGACCATGGCCATCTCATCGCACTCGGTACCTCCCAAGCACTCACCAAGCAGACCGGCACCAAAACCCTGGAGCAGGCGTACTTGGAGCTCACCGGCAAGACGGTCCGCGATGAACATGCTGACCCGCGGGAAGCCTGGCGGGCTCGGCACCGCGCCAGGAACATGCGATGAGGGTCGTATTCATACTGTGGCTCCGGCAGGTCAAGCGCTTTTTCCGCGCTCGCTCGCGCATGGTCGGCGCCATCGGCCAGCCGCTGCTATTTCTGCTCGCCCTCGGCTACGGCCTGGGCGCCGTCTACAAACGCGCCGGCCAGGGCGACTACCTGGAATTCCTGGTGCCCGGCATCATGGCCCAGACGGTGCTGTTCGCTGCCATGTTTTACGGTGCCATGATCATGTTCGATAAGCAGTTCGGTTTCTTAAAAGAAACGCTGGTCGCACCGGTATCGCGGCTGAAAATCATGCTGGGCGGTGCGCTCGGCGGTGCCACCACGGCCGTCATCCAAGGGTTACTGGTGTTCGTCATTTCGCTGTTCCTCGGCTTCCGGCCCCAGCATTGGCTGATGCTCGCCCCCGCTCTCCTCATCCTGACGCTGCTGGCTGTAGCCATCGCGTGCTTCAGCTCCGGTATCGGCAGTTTCGTACAGGATATGCAGGGCTTCCAGGCCATCAACCAGTTCCTCGTGTTCCCGCTGTATTTCCTAAGTGGCGCACTGTATCCGCTCACCAGCGTACCGACCGCACTGCGCATAGTCGCGGAGTGCAACCCCATGAGCTACGCCGTCGATGCTTTGCGCGATACCATGATCGGCCAGACACATTTCGGCCTGCTCAAAGATTTCCTGGTACTCATCCTGACCGTCATCGTCCTCACCATCTTCGGCGCCTACCGCTTCCGCCACATCGAAGCCTAAGATCCAAAATCACACAAAATCTCCCCCGTTAGAAGACAGTCTTCTAAAAAGAATGGTGTCTAAGATAAAGGTTAAGCCTACCTAACCTGTCCTCTAAAAACTAAGGTCAATTCTAGTGAAGCCTTCGGCATACCGCGCGCCGACCTTGCCGCCGGCCGCAGCCGCCCACTCTTTCAGCCGCTCGAATGCTCCGTCAGGGTCTGGCAGCTGGCTAGCATGTGCCGCCAGCGCCTGCAGTTTCGTATCCATGTGCGCCGTGATATCCACATAGAAATTAGCTTCATCAAAACTATTCATGAGCACAGTCGTTACTTTATGTGGCTCCAGGCCTTCGTCCTGCAGCAGTTCCGGGAACGTCATGTGGTCGCGGGCCAGCGGGTACACCGCATCAAGCGTCGCCTGGCCGGCGGCGCGGTGGTCAGGGTGATTGATCATACCAAGCTCGGCGCTGTAGACCATGGTCGGGTCCATGGTAAGCACTACATCCGGCTTCACCTGGCGAATAACACGCACGATGTCGCGTTTCACCCCCAATGTTACCTCCAGGCCACCATCTTCGTAGTCACCGAAAAATACGTCGGCGAGCCCCAGGACTTTGCCCGCTTCCCGCTGTTCCGCTCGGCGGGTATCGCGCAGCCGGTCGGGCGTCATACTGCGATCCGATGAGCCTTTATTCGCGTTGGTCAAGATGTAGTAGTAGCCCTTGGCACCTTCGGCCACGAATTTCGCGACCGTGCCGGCCATGCCGAACTCCAGATCATCGGGGTGGGCGACCACACCCAAAATAACTTTCGGATGCAGCGGAGGAAATGCTTTTTCTGTCATGCCGGCATTATAACTTAGGCCAGATGATTTTGGCGAGGATGGTTTTGGCCTGTACCCAGCCGAAGCTGCGACTGTCGGTGCTCGCTGCCGAGTTATCGCCCAGCAGGTAGATGAGATCGCCCTGCTGTTTTTCTATACGCTTGATCTTTTCCAGGCCGTTGTGGCTCACGATCACGACGTCACCCGGACGCAGCTCGCGTGTCTGGCGGCCAATCACGAGCTGACCCGCCGTCAGCGCCGGCGCCATACTGTCGCCCTGCACCTGCCGGATGACAAAGTGCTTAGGCTTTCTTCGTGGCCCAGAAAATTTCTGCGATTTCATCAATCATATCCAGGAGCTTTTGGCCTTCTTCGGGCTCACTGTGGTGCTTGCATTCGCCGGCTTGCTTGGTAGCCTTCCAGAATTTGTCGTGCAAATCCGGGTATTTCTCCAGGTGTTCGGGTTTGAAATAATCAGTCCATAGCACCCACAGATGATGTTTTACCAGCTCGGCACGCTCTTCTTTGATGAACAGCGCGCGCACGCGGTCATCGCCCTCGAAATTCGCCATCTTTTCCTGGATAGCCTTGACGCTCTGCGCCTCGATCTTCGCCTGCGCCGGATCATACACCCCGCACGGCAGATCGCAGTGCGCATACACCGGCTTCACAAATGGTACTCTCATCTCCCCTCCTCTCAATTACTATACTTAGTATAGCCCTTTTCATCAGAACTAGAAAACACAGATAGCCCCCAGTTCACCCCCACAGATTTGCACCCGTAGTTCCGGCCATTCGGAAGGCTCCCGGCTTGGCCGTTGCTGAAACTGACAACTTCTCTTAAGCGACAGCGAAAGAGCCGGAGGAGTTGTTTGTTCATGAGTACCGCGCACAGGAGCTTGCTCCG
>Ga0164242_10000364_pt1 | contig 55856 bp, 59 predicted proteins | sample OricomgcompostMG_FD_108783 | JGI IMG/M metagenome (GOLD analysis project Ga0164242, IMG submission 108783) | Miracle-Growth compost microbial communities from Emeryville, California, USA - Original compost - Miracle growth compost (MG) ...
CGGATGAGAAGGTTTGGGGTTCGAATCCCTACAAGTGCACTCAACTTTAAGCCTTTCTGTACTGTACCGAAAGGCTTTTTAACTTTAAAGTCAAAGGATGCTGAACTTAGTATTGTTTGGCCCGCCCGGGGCCGGTAAGGGTACACAATCACAAAAACTTATTGAAAAATATGGTTTAATCCACCTGTCAACAGGCGATTTGTTGCGTGGGGAAATTACCCAGGGCACAGCCTTAGGCCTGGAAGCCAAAAAACTAATGGATGAAGGCTTGCTTGTTCCGGATGCCGTAGTGATAGGCATGATCAGCAACAAGCTGGATGCCAATAAAAGCGCCAAAGGGTTTATTTTTGACGGCTTCCCGCGCACAGTGGCACAGGCTGCCGCGCTTGATGAATTGCTTGCCAGCAAATCGTCGCAAATTTCAGGGATGATAGCTTTGGAAGTGAATGATGACGAGTTGGAACACCGATTATTGCTTCGCGGTAAAGATTCCGGTCGCGCCGACGATGCCAACCCCGGGATCATCCGTAAAAGGATAAAAGAATATAATGATAAAACAGCGCCTGTCGCTGATTTCTATAAAAAACAAAATAAGCTGAAAAGTATTAATGGTATAGGTTCCATTGATGAAATATTCGGCGCGATAACCGGGGTTATTGCGGCTTATTGATTTCGGATTCAGATTTGAAACGGATATTCATTAATTGAATCTGAATTATTATTAGTTTAACTAAATAAAAACAGTGATTGTCATTTCGAACGGAGAGAGAAATCTTCTACGTGCAGTAAGTTAAACTGTATAGGATTTCTCTCTCCGTTCGAAATGACATTTTTTTATATCATCCAAATTCCCCAATCATGTCCCAGGGTTCCAATTTTGTTGATTACGTAAAGATATGCTGCCGTTCGGGGCAGGGTGGGGGCGGTTCCGCGCACCTGCACCGCGATAAGCTGACCTCCAAAGGCGGCCCCGATGGTGGCGATGGCGGCCGTGGCGGCCACGTAATTGTAAAAGGAAACGCCCAGTTATGGACATTGCTGCACCTTAAATTTCGTAAACATGTAATTGCAGGCCCGGGCGAATCGGGCGGCAGCAGCTTAAGCACCGGTAAAACCGGGCGCGACGAGATATTGGAAGTACCACTGGGTACTATAGCCAAAAATGCTGAAACCGACGAGATTTTATTTGAAATTACCCAGGATGGCGAAACCAAAATCCTGACCAGCGGTGGTCGCGGAGGTTTGGGTAACTGGCACTTTAAATCGCCAACGCAACAAACACCACGCTTTGCCCAACCCGGCGAGGCTGGCAAAGAGGAATGGAATGTGCTGGAGCTTAAATTATTGGCCGATGTTGGCTTGGTGGGTTTCCCTAACGCGGGTAAATCAACCTTGTTATCAGTAGTATCAGCAGCCAAACCCGAGATTGCCGATTACGCTTTTACTACCATTGTACCCAACCTGGGCATTGTGGCTTATCGCGATAATAAATCATTCGTAATGGCTGATATTCCGGGTATTATTGAAGGCGCCTCAAAAGGCAAGGGACTGGGTTTTCGTTTCCTGCGCCATATTGAACGTAACTCCGTATTATTATTTATGGTGCCTGCCGATACCAGCCGTACTATCAAACAAGAATACCAGATTTTATTAAAGGAACTGGAAGAATATAACCCCGAACTGATACACAAGCCCCGTGTATTAGCTATCACCAAAAATGATTTGCTGGATGATGAACTGCAACAGGAAATGAAGCAGGAGTTACCCGAAGGTATCCCATCCGTATTTATCTCATCAGTAGCCCAAAAAGGCATCAGCGAATTAAAGGACCTGCTTTGGAAAGAGATAAATCGCTAAACAGTAATTAGAGATTAGTTGATTAGAGATTAGTTTGTTTATTACGATCCCATCTTGCCGTAATAGCTGTAATAATAATTAAAATTGTCATTGCAGCGAGGAGCGGGGCGACGCGGCAATCTCGTAGATTGCTATACAGGCTAAGAGATTGCCGCGCCTTCTACGTCGGCTCGCAATGACAATGGTTTTTTATACGTCGTACCTCGCAGTGACGTGCCTTTTTCTATTGAATTGAACTTGATCTTCCGGACTTCCCTACTATTTTTAATAATTAATCACCTGCTCTTCCAGGTGCGCAGGTGTTTCGCGCCAGTCATATTTCTGGGTACGCAGCTGCGGCTCAAAACCGGCTTCCCTAATGGCATTCTGGATACCTTGCGCTGTAAAACGGTGAGGCGCTCCCGCGGCCGATACCACATTTTCCTCAATCATGATTGAACCAAAATCGTTAGCGCCGGCATGCAGGCACATTTGGGCCACTTGTTTGCCAACCGTTAGCCATGATGCCTGTATGTTTTTAATATTAGGCAGCATAATGCGGCTCAGGGCTATCATGCGGATATATTCGTCGCCGGTTACACTATTAGTAATACCGCGTACTTTGCGCAGCAGGGTTCCGTCGTCCTGAAAAGGCCAGGGGATAAAGGCGATAAAGCCATAATGGCCCTCCGGTTTTTCCGATTGTACCTGCCTTATCCAAGCCAGGTGTTCAAAACGTTCCTCAATTGTTTCCACATGGCCAAACATCATGGTAGCTGATGAAGGCAGGTTTAACTGGTGAGCAGCACGCATTACATCCAGCCACTCCTTGCCGCCGCATTTACCTTTTGATATCAAGCGACGAACACGGTCGTTCAGTATTTCGGCGCCTGCGCCTGGCAGCGAATCCAGTCCGGCTTCTTTTAAAGCTTTCAGCACATCATAATGGCTCATACTTTCCAGCTTGGCCACATGCGCAATTTCCGGCGGACCTAAAGAGTGCAGTTTCAATGTAGGATATAACTCTTTCAATTGCTTAAACAGATCGGCATAAAATTGCAGCCCCAGATCAGGGTGATGCCCGCCCTGCAGCAGCAGTTGATCGCCGCCAAAACGGAAAGTTTCCTCTATTTTCTTTTTATAAGTTTCAATATCAGTGATATAGCTGTCCTCGTGCCCGGGGCGGCGGAAAAAATTACAGAACTTACAATTGGCTATGCAAACATTGGTGGTGTTTACGTTGCGGTCTATCTGCCAGGTTACCTTACCATGCGGTACCTGTATTTTACGCAGTTCGTTAGCCACATAAACCAGTTCGGGTGTGGATGCCTGGTGATAAAGATGTACGCCTTCCCCGATAGTTAAAAAATCAAAGTTAAGCGCGCGCTGCAACAGTTCTGCCGTATTCATAACCACAAAAATACATACTATTTAGGTGCGATGTACGATGTTGTTAAATAATTGACAATAGGGTGGGAAGTCTAAGCTAATAACCATATCGTTATAGCGAGCGTAGCGTAGCTATCCCAAGCAGGTAGAGCCAGTTTCGCAGTTTCGCTCTGCCTGTCGGAGATCGCCACACTCCGTTCGCGATGACGAAGTGGTAAAAAGCAACGTCATAGTCTTTACAGCAATGATGTTTTCTTTTTATTTTCAGACAGCGTTTAAAGAATAAGTTATTTCCTTCTTTGCCGCTTGCGGCAGAGAGGGTGAACTATCGTAGCGATGGTCGGGTGAGTTAATCGCAAGCGGGTTAATTAAATAATAATGTTAAATTCGTTAAACTAATGGCATCGAGCCTGAAAATTATAATCTATGAAAAAAATATTACTGCTGTTAATAGCCGTGCAATTGGGTAAAACAGGTTCAGCGCAAACCGTTGTGCCGCTGTTTAACGGTCCCATACCTTATGCCAGGCCGCATGCTAATGAAGAAGTAAGTAAGCCCGGTGCCGACGGCAACCCACGGATAAGCAAGGTTTCTATCCCCACGTTAACCGTATTCCTGCCGCCAAAGGAAAAGGCTAACGGAACGGCCGTGATCATTTGTCCGGGCGGAGGCTTTTCGCACCTGACGGTGGTAAGCGAAGGCAGCGATGTAGCCAAACTGATGAACGATTGGGGCGTGGCGGCCTTTGTACTCAAATACCGCCTGCCTGATGATAGTATTATGGAACGCAGGGAAATTGCGCCCATACAGGATGCCCAGCGCGCTTTTCAACTAATACGTACCAACGCTAAAGAATGGAATGTGAACCCCAAAAAGGTGGGGATTATGGGATTTTCGGCCGGGGGCTATGTGGCCGCCGTAGCCGGCACGCATTATAAGGATAACGTGATCCCTAACGACAAACACATTAACCTTCGTCCCGATTTTATGGTGCTGGCATACCCGGTAATCAGTTTGACCGACAGCCTTTCAGGATTTGCGCGGATAGCCATTGGGCCTAACGCAACGCCTGAGCAAAAAGCCTTATACTCCAATGAATTGCAGGTGAACAAAAATACTCCTCCGGCCTTCCTGGTGCAGGCTAAGGATGATAAGGCGGTGAATGTCAAGAATAGCATTTATTTTTATAGGGCGCTGCAAAAGAACGGTGTACGTTCTGAGATCCATTTATACGAAAAAGGCGGGCACGGCTTTGGCCTGAACAACAAGATGAGCGATGAAAAATGGACCGACTGGCTAAAGGTGTGGATGAAGGATTATCTGAAATAGCAAACCACTCTTTGCGAACTTTGTAAAAATCCTTTCTGCCATTAGATCTGTTTAAAAATAAAAAGAACGTCATTGCGAGGAGCGGAGCGACGTGGCAATCTCCGGTTTAATAGCGGCTCTGCTATCCGGGGATTGCCACGCTGCGCTCGCAATGACGTTTTTTTTATTTTTAAACAACTTCTTAGTAGCTGTCTGAATTTGTTTTTTAGGTATTATTTAAACATTAAACCATCCCGTCATTGAGCGCAGCGTGGCAATTAGCCCCCTCTAAATCTCCCCCAAAGGAGGAGACTTTCTTCTTAAGTCCCTCTCTCTCGGAGAGGGATTTAGGGTGAGGCTTCGCGTCATTGCCACGCTGAGCAATGACGTTCTTTATTATTTTTAGACAGCTTACTGAGATCCTGATATATTTTCCGGCTTTAAAAACAACTTCATCTGTGAACGGTAATATGCTAATACCATCTGTCATATTTCGGACGCCCTGCATTTTTTCTTTCGTAGTGCCACCCATGCATAGCTCTTACCATCAGGTACATTGATCACCGGCCTTTCCATATAAACTAATTTAGCTAATATTATGCTGTTAAATAAAAAAGCCCCTCTAATTGCTAGAGAGGCTTTTTTGTGCTCCCGACGAGATTCGAACTCATATCGATGGTACCGGAAACCATAATTCTATCCATTGAACTACGGGAGCATTTTGGTACAAATATATTTTATAATATTGAATAACCAATATCGAATGATGAGGTGAAATGCCAGTTATTTATTAAAAAGCACGTTTGCTCATCAACTCCCCCTTTAGGGGGCTGGGGGGCTATACGTTAAACCTGAAGTGCATAATGTCGCCGTCCTGCACAATGTAGGTTTTGCCCTCAATGGCCAGTTTGCCGTTATCCTTAATTACCGCTTCCGATCCGTTAAACTTTACAAAATCATCGTACTTAATTACTTCGGCGCGGATAAAGCCTTTTTCAAAATCGGTATGGATAACACCCGCGGCCTGCGGGGCGGTAAAGCCCTGGGTGATGGTCCAGGCGCGCACTTCCTGTACACCGGCGGTAAAATAAGTAGACAGGTTAAGCAGGCGGTAAGCTGCTTTAATCAGTTTATTTACCCCCGATTCGGTCAAACCCAGGTCTTCCAGGAATAGCTGGCGTTCCTCGTAACTTTCCAGCTGCGCTATTTCCGATTCTATCTGGGCCGATATAACCAGCACCTCGGCGTTCTCTTCCTTCGCGGCGGCTTTTACCTTTTCTACGTAGGCGTTTCCGGTATTTACCGAAGCTTCGTCTACATTACAAACGTACATTACCGGTTTGGCGGTAAGCAGCCATATATCGGCAATGTGTTCCTGGTCTTCCTCAGCAACGGGGGCGGTACGGGCCGATTTGCCTTCCAGTAAATGGTTTTTATAAACGGTTAATACATCAAAAGCCTTTTTGGCTTCTTTATCGCCACCGGTTTTGGCGGCTTTTTCAACCTTCTGTATCTTTTTTTCTATCGAGTCCAGGTCCTTTAATTGCAGCTCGGTATCAATAATTTCCTTATCACGTATCGGGTCAACTGATCCGTCTACGTGTATCACGTTATCGTTATCAAAGCAGCGCAGCACATGGATAATGGCATTTGTAGCGCGGATATTAGCTAAAAACTGGTTGCCCAAACCTTCGCCTTTGCTGGCGCCTTTAACCAGGCCGGCAATATCAACAATTTCAATAACGTTGGGCACAACATTTTTAGGATTTACAATTTCGGTAAGCTTGGTCAGTCGCTCATCAGGCACGGTTATTACACCCACGTTGGGCTCAATGGTGCAAAAAGGAAAGTTAGCCGCCTGCGCCTTGGCGTTAGATAAGCAATTAAAAAGTGTTGATTTACCCACATTCGGTAAACCCACTATACCACATTGTAGTCCCATATATAAGCCCCCTCTAAACCTCCCCCTGTAGGGGAGACTTTTTTGTTAATAGTTAAGAAATAATAAACATAATAAATAGCCCTCCCTTCCGGGGAGGGTTGGGTGGGGCTGATTTCGCGCAAAGATAACAGAAAAAACCGCCTGATTTTTGAAAAAATAAACGCACTTTTGCGTTCGCTTAAACAGGGCATAAATAAGGCAGTCAATATGTAAAAAACCGGGAGTTCATTATGGAAAAAGAGATGTTTGAGGAAATAGACCTATTGCTGGAGCAGGATGACGATAGAAAGCTTAAAACGTACCTCAATAATCTGAATATATCGGATGTTGAACAGCTGATAGATGAATTTCCGGAACAAGGCCCCAGGTTTATTGAAGTGCTGGCTGTTAACCGGGCCGTTAATGTTTTCCGTATACTTGATTTCCCCACCCAGGAACGTATCCTCAAAAAGCTTTCAGGAATAAGAATAGCGCAGCTTATTAATGAGTTGCCCCCTGATGACCGTACCGCTTTTTTTAGCGAACTGCATGGCGACGCCGTAAAAACCCTCATCCTGCATTTACCGCCCGACGACCGGAAAGAAGCCCTATCCCTTTTAGGTTATGAAGAGGATAGCGTGGGCCGTTTAATGACCCCCGATTATATTACCGTGAAGCAGGAGTGGGACGTAACCAAAGTGCTATCGCACATCAGGCGGTACGGTAAAAATTCGGAAACCATTGATGTGCTTTATGTAATTGATGATAAAGGCGTACTGCTGGATGATATCCGGATCCGCGATATTTTGCTGGTTAAGCCCGAAACCAAGGTAAGCGCCCTGATGGATAGCCGGCTGATAGCGTTGAATGTGAAAGACCCGCAGGAGGAGGCCATCAACGTGTTCAGGATGAATAACCGAGTGGCCTTGCCCGTTACGGACGATGATGATATTATGCTGGGTATTGTTACCGTTGATGATATTTTGTGGATAGCGAACGAGGAATATACCGAAGATATTCAGAAAATTGGTGGTACCGAGGCCCTGGACGAGCCTTACCTGGATATCGATTTATTCAGACTGGTAAAGAAACGCGTAGGCTGGCTGATCATTTTGTTTTTGGGCGAAATGCTGACCGCCACGGCTATGGGCTTTTTTGAAAAATCGATAGCCAAAGCGGTGGTGCTCGCGCTGTTTATACCATTAATTATATCAAGCGGCGGTAACAGCGGTTCGCAGGCCTCAACCCTGATTATACAGGCCATGGCACTGGGCGAAGTTACGGTAAAGGATTGGTGGCGAGTGATGCGCCGCGAACTGCTTTCGGGCCTTTTGCTGGGTTTAACGCTCGGGATTATCGGCTTTATGCGCATTTACATATGGACCATGTTTACGCCTATTTACGGTCCGCATTGGATATTAGTAGGCCTTACCGTAGGGATGGCCCTCGTCGGGGTGGTGCTATGGGGATCGCTGGCCGGTTCTATGCTGCCGCTTTTGTTAAAAAAGCTGGGTGCCGACCCTGCCACCTCATCCGCCCCATTTGTGGCTACCCTGGTTGATGTTACCGGATTGATCATTTATTTCAGCATAGCAGTGATCATTATGCAGGGTACATTATTATAGTTACCGGGTTGTTGTTTAGTTTTCAATAGTTTATAACTTTATATAATTATAAACTTAAACTAAAACATAATGGAAACAACCGAAACCGAATCAACGGAACAGTATCATGAACCCGATATGATACTGGGCCAGCAAGCACAGTACGATTTGCAACAGGCAGGCAAATGGGCCAGATTTATAGCTATAATGGGCTTTATAGGGTGCGGGTTTTTAGCACTGATAGCACTTTTTGCCGGGACACTTTTTGCCTTTTTGGCCAGGATGTCCCCTAATCCGGGTCCATTTGCAGCAATAGGCCCGTTAATGGGCATTCCTTATATGATAATGGCTGTGGTTGCATTTTTTATCAACTATTATCTTTATCAGTTTGGATCGCGTGTGCATAAAGGCGTAGCTTTTATTGATAATGCGCTAATTAATAACGGAATTTCAAAATTAAAATCATACTTAAAACTAAAAGGCGTTATCCTCATTATCGTACTGGTTTTTTATGCCTTAGCAATTATCGTTGCAATTGTTGCGGGTATAGGCGCCGCCGCCATGATGCACCGATAATAGCCTGATATATTGCATTCAACAAAAAACCTTCCGGATGACCCGGAAGGTTTTTTGTTTAGGTTGTAAGTTTATAACTGGTTAATGAAGGCGCTTATATTTCGAACGAGAAATCCTCGTCAGCTTTAGCGGTTTCAGGCGCTTCGCTGTATTCGTAACGTTTTTCTACTACTTCCTGGTGAGCTTTAATATAATCAATAATGTCTTTTAATCCCTCCCCGAACTTTTCAAAATCCTCTTTGTACAAAAAGATCTTGTGTTTAACAAAAACACCGTCTTCAAGGCGTTTTTTACTTTCGGTTATGGTAACATAATAGTCATTTGATCTTGTCGCCTTTACATCAAAAAAGTAAGTACGCTTCCCTGCTCTAACCTTTTTCGAAAAAACTTCTTCACGCTCTCTATTGTCAAAATCTCCCATATAATAAGTGTTTGTTTAGTTTGTTAGGGATAAATATATAAATTTTTTTAAGATACAAGTATTTAATTCAATATTATTGGAATTTTTGAAAGATATTTTTTATGCCGAAAGCATAAAGCACAAAGCTTCGACATTTCTTTAGGCTTTCAGCTTATTATTCGGTTTCAGCTTCTTCCAGCAATTGTTTTTCGTATAGTTCAAAATAACTGCCTTTTTGCTGCATCAGGGCATCATGTGTGCCTTGCTCAACAATCTCACCGTTCTCCAGCACCAGTATTTTGTCGGCATTTTTTATGGTAGATATGCGGTGGGCGATAATAATACTTGTTTTACCCTGCATAATATTACCCAGGTTATTCAATATTTCCTCCTCTGTACGGGTATCAACAGCCGAGAGGCAGTCATCAAATATCAGTATCTGTGGCTGTTTTACAATGGCCCGGGCTATGGATACCCGTTGTTTTTGCCCGCCCGACAAGGTAATGCCGCGTTCGCCTATCATGGTTTCAAAGCCCTTATCAAACTCAATAATGTTGTAATATACAGCAGCATCGCGCGCGGCCTGTTCAACACGCGTCATATCCAGCACATTGGCACTAAAGGCGATATTATTGGCAATAGTATCTGAAAACAAAAACACTTCCTGCGGTACAAAACCAATTTGCGAACGGTAATTTTCCAGGTTCTGGATTTTTAAGGGTAGCTCATCTATCCTGATCTCGCCGTCGGTACAATCATACATACGCATAATCAGGTTAGCCATAGTTGATTTGCCCGAACCCGTACGCCCGATAATGGCCACCATTTCGCCGGGTTGCACTGTAAAGGATACCCCCTTCAGCGCCTGTATGCCCGTATCGGGGTAAACAAAGGATACGTTGTTGAACGAGATCTGTCCGTTCACGACGTGCTGGTTATTAGCCGGCGATGTAATTTCGGGTTGTGTATGTAAAAACTCATTAATGCGTTTTTGCGATGCGGCCGCGCGCTGTATCAGCGAGGTAACCCAGCCTAACGACATTACGGGAAACATCAGCTGATTAAGGTAAACAATAAATTCGGCCATGTTACCAGGGGTGATATTGCCTTTCATTACCTCTACACCGCCCACATAAATAATAATAACGTTGCTAATACCGATAAGCAGCATCATCATGGGATAAAACAAAGCCTGCACTTGTACCAGTGCCATGGAGTTTGTTTTATAATCTTCGCTTTCCCTGGCAAAGCTTTCCTGTACAAATCCTTCGCGAACGTATGATTTAATAACCCTTATACCCGAAAAATTCTCCTGCACAAAGCTGGACAGGGAGGATAGCCGCTGCTGTATTTTTTCGCTGCGGAGGTTGATGATATTATTTACATAATAAATGCCGACAACCAATACAGGCAATGGTAAAATAGAGAAAACAGCCAGCCTTACGTTCACGGTAAGCATGGCATATATTACCATCATAAACAATACAATAGTATTAATGCTGTACATAATACCCGGCCCCAGGTACATGCGCACCCGGCTCACATCTTCGGTTACCCGGTTCATCAGGTCGCCGGTGTTATGGCGGCGGTAAAAAGCCAGCGACAGGAGCTGGTAATGGCCGTATATCTCGTTCTTCAGATCATATTCAATATGCCGCGACATTAATATCAGCGTTTGCCGCATCAGGAAAAGGAATATGCCGCGCAGCAACGCGAGCACCAACACCAGCAAGCCAAACAATAACAGGCTCGACCCCAAAATACTATATATAACCGGCTGCCTGTCAAAACCCGCGAAAAGATGATAAGTACCAATGTTATCGGTCACAAGGTCAAACGCTATACGGATTACCTGCGCGGGCAACACGCCGAATATGTTTGAAATAATAACAAACAATATCCCCGGCAGCATCCGCCAGCGATACTTGATAAAGAATTTATTGAGATACGCGAGGTCTTTCATAGGAAGGCGGTCCGGAAGACAGTTAGTCCGAAAGTCCGGAAGCTATGCAAAGGTAGTTTTTTAGCCGGAAGTAAGAAAGCTTACTCTTTCTTACCTGGCCAGTCTTTCCCGCTTCCGGATTTTAAAAGATTTGTTCGATTAAAAAAAACAGCTACTTTTGTCACAATTACACCGCCGAATCTCAAAATGCCTGTTACTACGCCAGAGTCATCCATATTTAGCCAGCTTACTAATTTTGGCCATCAAAAGTTATATTTTTGTAATGATCCGGTTATTGGGTTAAAAGCTATTATCGCTATTCATGATACTACTTTGGGCCAGGCTTTGGGCGGCACCCGCATGTGGGCCTATAAAACGGAAGCCGACGCGCTGAATGATGTGCTGCGCCTTTCAAAAACCATGACCTACAAAGCGGCGATATCTGGTTTAAACCTTGGCGGCGGTTCAGCGGTTATTATCGGTGACCCACGTAAGGATAAAACAGAAGCCCTGATGCGCCAGTTCGGCCGGTTTATCAAAAACCTTAATGGTGAATTTATTACCGCCGAGGACATGGGCACCAATCCGCGCGATATGGAATACATTCGCATGGAAACACAATATGTTACCGGTTACCCTGAAACCATTGGTGGCAGCGGCGATCCGTCGCCCATTGCGGCCAAGGGCGTACTAATGGGTATGAAAGCTTGTGTAAAGGAACTGTATGGTACCGATACCCTGGCCGGCCGCTCGGTAATTGTGCAGGGGATAGGCCACGTAGGCGAAAGCCTGGTACGTTTGCTGCGCGATGAGAATACCAAAGTTTACGTAAGCGATATTAACGAGGAAAGGGTTAGCCAGATATCAAAAAAATATGGTGCCCAGGCGGTATCCAACAACAATATTTTTGATATTGATGCCGATATTTACGCCCCCTGCGCTTTAGGGGCTACTATTAACGCAAGCACCATAAAAAAGTTAAAATGCGCTATCATAGCCGGATCGGCCAATAACCAGCTGGAAGATGAGGCCGAGCATGGGCGTATGCTGCTGGATAAAAATATATTGCTGGCACCCGATTATGTAATTAACGCCGGCGGACTGATGAACTGCTACTCGGAGTTGATGGGTTTTACCAGGAAACGCACCCTGCAGCTTACCGAAAACATTTACGAGGCCACGCGCCGTATTTTAAAGCTTTCAAAAACTGAAAATATCCCAACTATTGAAGCTGCCAACAGGCTGGCCGAAAAAAGAATAGCTGATATTAAAAAAATTAAAACATCGTACTAATAATTTAATTATATAGGAGCAAAGGCTCTTAAATCGTTCTTAACATGCTAAACAGAAGGCACCTTCGGGTAAAAGTATTACAAACGTTATACGCGTACCATCAATCGGATCAAAAGGACATCAAGTACCACGAGAAACAATTGCTGCAAAGCATTGATAAGGTTTATGAAATGTACATCTGGATGCTGTCCTTAATTTCGGAGGTGATCCATTATGCGGCTATTGATGCCGAAGACCGTGCTAACAAGCACCTGCCTACTGCCGAGGATCTGAAGCCTAACCTCAAGATATTGACAAACAGGTTTATCACCTCATTAAATCAGAACAAGGAATATTTAGCGGCTATAAAAAAATATAAAGTAGCCTGGGATTTTGATCCTGAGCTGGCCCGGGCGTTATTCTCTATCCTTAAAAACTCCGACGAATACAAGGGTTACCTGCTGAAAACAGACGATACCATTTCTACAGATAAGGATATTATCAAATTCATCTTTAAAAAGGTGATCCTGAAATCATCATTAGCCGAACAGGTTTTTGAGGATAAGTTTATTTTTTGGCCGGTAGACAAGGATGTACTGCAAGCATTGATAGCTAAAACTTTCAAAAACTTTGCTTATGACGACCCGGCACAGAACAAGCTGGCCGAAGTAACCGGCAACTGGATTGAGGACAGGGATTTTATTATTGATCTGTTTAAGAAAAGCGTTCGTTATGATGTGCCCTACCAGGAGCTTATCGGCAACAAAACCCAGAACTGGGAGCCCGAACGAATAGCCATGATGGATACGCTGCTGATGAAAATGGGTATTACAGAATTTATTAATTTTGCATCGGTACCGGTAAAAGTTACCATTAACGAGTACCTGGAGATAGCGAAAGAATTTAGTACGCCTAAAAGTAATTCATTTATAAACGGTATCTTAGACAAAATTTTATCTGAGCTTAAAGCGGAGAATAAAATAAAGAAGATCGGTCGCGGATTAATTGAAGAATAACTATGAAAAAAATATTCCTGGGCATTATTTCATTAAGCTTACTGGTAGCTTGCAATAGTAACACCGCCAAAACAAACAGTACCGCGGCCAACGCTTTGAACGCGCCGGTAATTAAGTTTGAAGGTGATGTTTTTGATTTTGGTAAAATAAACCCGGGCGATAAGGTAACGCATCAGTATAAATTTGTAAACAAGGGCCAGTCGCCTTTAATTATTACCGATAGTTACGCTTCCTGCGGTTGTACCAAACCCGAGTGGCCGCATACACCTATTAAGCCGGGTGCCAGCGGCGTTATCAACGTAACGTTTGACAGCGCGGGCAAATCGGGCCTGCAGGATAAACAGATAACCGTAGTAGCCAATACCGTGCCCGCCAATACGGTTGTACATTTAATTGGCGAAGTATTAGAACCCAAAAAATAATTTGATATAAAAAATGATAGCAACAGTTTTATTACAAGCCGCAAGTGGCGGATTAGGTAGCCTTACCAGCATTTTACCAATGATATTGATCATTGTGGTATTTTATTTTTTCATGATCCGTCCGCAGGTTAAAAAACAAAAGGACCAAAAGAGTTTTGTTAACGAGTTGAAAATAGGAGATAAGGTAGTTACCACGGCCGGTATCCATGGTAAAATAGCTACCATAACCGATACCTATTTTTTAGTTGAGGTTGATAACAATGTTAAAATAAAATTTGATAAATCGGCCATATCGCTCGATTCTTCAAAAGCGTTAAATACCCCTGCGGCAACAGCAAAAGCCTGATACGCGCAAAACATTTAAAATGCCGTTCAATTTGCTTTTAATTGAACGGCATTTTATTTTTAAATAAAACAACACACCCAGCATGGCCATCATCAAATTATCGGCTGCAGAACGCAGAAGGTTGTCGGTGTTTATCACCTGTTTCTTTCTGTCGGTAATTGCGTGGGTGCTTATCGCGCTTTCAGATACACACCGGTATGTAATCCGCGAGCCGTTAAACTTTAAAAATATACCCCAAAAAAGGGCATTCCGTTCCCTGCAATCGGATACGGTAGATGTAACCATGCTGGGCAGCGGTTGGAAAATGCTTTTTTCCAGAATGAATTCCCAGGACCATCCGGTCGATATTGACCTGCACACCCTGGAAAGCAAGAACTACATTGTGTTAGCTAATCAGTTAAAACACATTAATGCGCAACGGGATGCGGACAACCAGATCATCAGTATAAATCCGGACACGCTTTATTTTGATTTCACCAACCGCATTATAAAAAGGGTGCCGGTAAAGCTTATGTTGTCCATCAATTATCAGCATCAGTTTGCCCTGTCAGACCATATTAAAATTAAACCTGAATATGTTACGCTCAGCGGTCCGTCTAACCGTGTTCGCGGAATAACAAAGTGGCCTACCGACTCTCTTAAGCTTGATCATGTTAATGAGGATGTCAGCACCCGTGTTAAATTAAAGCCGGTTGATGATGGCAGTATGGTAATTTATCCTAAAAACGTGCAGGTGGACATTCCGGTTGACGAGTTTACGGAAAAAACACTGGAAATACCGATAAAGCTGGTTAACCAAAATTACGATATCGTTAAAATATTTCCGCAAAAAGTAAAAATCACCTTCAGGGTGGCGCTGAGCAACTATGCCGGTATAGACGGGAACTTTTTTGAAGCTACCGCCAACATGAACCTGTGGCGCAAAAAAGGCTACAGCACATTGCCGGTAACATTAACCCGCTTACCGTCATTTTGTAAAATAGTAAGCATTGTTCCCCGTAATATTGATTTTATAGTAAAAAAATAATGTTTAAAGTAGGTATAACGGGTAACATAGGCAGCGGCAAAACCACTGTAAGCAAAATATTTGAATTGCTGGGTGTCCCCATATTTTATGCCGACTACCATGCCAAAAAAGTGATGGTTGATGATGCGGAACTCATCGCCGGCCTAAAGCAGGCCTTTGGCAGTGAGGCATATTTGGCTGATGGCGCCTTAAACCGTAAGCACATTGCCGGCATTGTTTTCAGTAATGATACCCAACTGGCTAAACTGAACGCTTTGGTACATCCGGCCGTATTCCGTGCCTTTGATAGCTGGGCAGCCGATAAAACCAATTTCCCGTATGTATTAAAAGAGGCCGCTTTATTGTTTGAAAGCAGTTCGTACAAAATGTGCGACCGTACCATAATGGTTACCGCCCCGTTTGAGCTGCGCATGCAACGCATATTGCAGCGCGACAATATTACCCGCGCCGAGGCGGAAAGCCGCAATAGCAAACAATTTACCGAGCAGCAAAAAACGACACTTGCCGATGATCTGATCTATAACGATGAAACCCGGCTGGTTATTCCGCAGGTATTGGCGCTGCATCAACATTACCTATCCCTGGCTAAATGATTGCCGACGATTTTATTCATTTTAGCGCCAACGGTTTATATTGCCCTTATGGCGACTTTTACCTTGACCCGCAACAACCGGTAGCCAAGGCAGTTATCTCGCACGCTCATGGCGACCACGCTATACCCGGCAACACTAACGTGTATTGCACCGAAGCTACATCATTGTTTATGCAGGTGCGTTATGGTAAAAATGCCGGGAAGGTGTTTAATTTGGCAGGCTATCACCAAATATTTACTGTCGGCAAGGTGGTGGTTACGCTGATACCGGCTGGTCATATGCTGGGATCGGCCCAGGTGCTAATGGAATATGCCGGCGTGCGTTACCTTTATACAGGCGATTTTAAATTACAACCTGACGCCACCTGCGAGCCCTACGAGTTTGTAAAAGCCGATGTACTGATAACCGAAAGCACCTTTGCCAAGCCGGATACCGGACATCCCGACCCGGTGGATGAAATAAAAAAGCTGAATGATGTTAAGATCAATATCCTGCTGGGAGCTTATGGCCTGGGTAAAAGTCAGCGCCTGATCCGTATGATCAACGACCTGGCGCCTCGAAAAAAAATACTGGTACATCACCGCATTATGCCATTGAACCAGGTTTATGAAAAAATGGGCTTCCCATTGGGTAATTACCAGCTATACAGCCGCAAGCTGATGAAGGATCAGGATGAGTACGTTTACATTGTACCGCCCTTTACTTTTGAAAGTTATTTTAACGCCAAGGGTGTAAAGCGATTGTTTGCTTCGGGCTGGCACCATTTGCAGGTAAACGCGCAGGATACGCTTATTGTATCGGATCATGCCGACTGGAACGATATTTTGCAGGTAACAGCCCGCACAACGCCCCGGCAAATATGGACACTGCATGGCGACGGCCGATATTTGGCAGCTCATTTTAGTAATGCTATTTTTGTGAAAATACTGGCTTAAATGCTACAGGAAAATATTGATTATTATATTAATGAAGATGGTAACTTTGTGTTTACCAGGGAGTATCATTTAAAGCGTGGCTATTGTTGCAAAAATAAATGTTTGCATTGTCCCTGGAATTACGGCAAGGATGAGCAAAAGCCGCAGGATAAAAATAAATAAACATATTTACCCCGTTAGCTATTACATTGAAGCATGAAGATAGATCAGGAAATACAAAGCACCAGGTTTGAGGATAATTACCACAAACTGACTATCAATATTTCTTATACCTACGGCTGGATAACTAACATTACCCGGGAGAAATTTGAAAAATATAACCTGACCAGTCAGCAATTTAATATACTGCGCATATTGAGGGGCCAATATCCTAACCCGGCTACCATCAATCTTTTAAAGGAGCGCATGGTCGATAAAATGTCGGACGCGTCGCGCATTGTGGACCGGCTGATCCAAAAAGGCATGGTATCGCGCTGTACCAATAAAAAAGACCGCCGCGCGGTTGATATCCGCATCAGCGATCAGGGCCTGGAGATCCTTTCCAAAATGGACCGCGAGTTTAAAGCCAAGGATTTTTTGGAAGATAACCTTACAGAAGAAGAAGCTGGTCAGCTAAGCGATCTGCTGGATAAGATGCGGGGATAAGGAATATGAGATTTGGGATTGCGGATGTTCGATTTCGAATTTAAAAACCAATCAAATAAAAGTATCGTCATTGCGAGGAGCGGAGCGACGTGGCAATCCTCGGCATGAAGGTTAACCTTGCAAATCGACTCTACTTGCCGTGAGATGCTTCGTACCTTACAATGACGCTTCTAATAAATATATTACGCGTTAACCGCACATATATCCCGCACCTTAGCTACCGTATAATCAATTTCCTCCTTAGTGTTGTATTTGGAAAAAGAGAACCGAACGGAAGGCCGGGCCGGGCTTGCGCCTATTGCCGTAAGCACATGCGAGCCAATGTTAGTCCCCGAACTGCACGCGCTGCCACCCGATGCCGATATCCCAGCTATATCCAGGTTAAACAGCAGCATATCGCCCATATCCAATTCAGGGAAGGACACATTGAGCACCGTATACAAACTGTTTGCTTCGTTCGTTTCGCCATTAAAGCCAATACCAGGCACCTGTTGCTCCAACTGCTGCTTCATATAGGTTTTTAATGATTGGATATAAGCGCTGTGCTCCGTCATTCCGGTATAAGCTATTTCCAGCGCTTTTGCCAAACCGGCAATGCCATATATGTTTTCGGTACCCCCGCGCATATTGCGTTCCTGCGCGCCGCCGTATATCATAGGCTTAATTTTTATTCTGTGGTTTACATATAAAAAGCCAACCCCTTTTGGCCCGTGGAATTTATGTGCCGCGCAGGTAATAAAATGTACTTTCAGTGTACCCAAATCGAGCGGATAATGCCCCATAGTTTGCACGGTATCGCAATGAAATATGGCATCATATTTTTCGCAGATCTCGCCCACGCGCGCAATATCGGTAATGGTGCCCAGCTCGTTATTGGCGTGCATTAACGAAACAAATGTGCGCCCCTGTTGCTGCAAAAGCTGCTCCAGGTGCTCATAGCTGATATTCCCTTTAGCATCAACATCAACAAAATTAAGGCTGATAATGCCAGCTTTCTCCATTGCTTCCAATGTATGGATAACGGCGTGGTGCTCCAATTTGCTGGTAATAGCATGTTTTAAGCCTAAATCGGCCATGCCGCATCTGATGGCTGTATTATCAGCCTCGGTACCCCCCGAGGTAAAAAATATTTCGGCTGGCGAAGTGTGTAATAAACCCGCGACGGTTTTGCGCGCTTTTTCAAGCAATGCCCTTGCTTGCCGCCCGTGCGAATGTATGGACGATGGGTTACCATACTGGCTTTCCATCACCTGGTACATTTCCTTTAGCACCTCCGGATCCAGCGGTGTTGTGGCGGCATTATCTAAGTATACGCGCATTGTTTTTTAATGAGTGAGTTTTGATAAACTTATTTATGACAGAACTTAAAAAATAACGGATTTGTCATTGCGAGGAACGAAGCAATCTCGTGGCAGGATATTCAGACATACATTCTCTTTACATATGAAGAGATTGCTTCGTTCCTCGCAATGACAATATTTATTAATAGGTAGACTTTCCGTCTTCCGGACTTTCCGGCTAATCTTTTAACTTCAAAATTTCCTTTATATCACTAATGATCTTATTAGCCAAGCCATTAGCCACTGTTTCCGAATTGCCCTCTGAGTATATGCGGATAATAGGCTCGGTGTTTGAGCGGCGCAGATGCACCCATTCTTTATCGAACTCTATTTTCAATCCATCAATAGTGGAATGCGGCTGATTTTTGTATTTCTCCTCTACTTTCAGCAATAAGGCGTCAATATCCATCTCAGGTGTAAGCGTGATCTTGTTTTTGGAGATAAAGTAGTTCGGATAGCTGCTTTTCAATATCGAAACAGGTTTGCCGAATTTAGCCAGGTGGGTTAAAAATAAGGCTATGCCGGCCAGCGCGTCGCGCCCGTAATGCAGTTCAGGGTAAATTACCCCGCCGTTACCTTCGCCGCCAATAATGGCCTTGGTTTCTTTCATTTTGTTCACTACGTTTACCTCGCCAACGGCAGCCGCATTGTATACGCCTCCGGCCTGTTCGGTTACATCGCGCAGGGCACGGGTTGACGATAGGTTGGACACCGCGTTCCCTTTCTGATTTTTCAGGATATAATCGGCTACCGCTACCAGTGTATATTCCTCGCCAAACATATTGCCGTCCTCGCAAACAAAGCACAGGCGGTCAACATCCGGGTCAACCGCTATGCCCAGATCAGCACGTGTAGCTAACACTTCTTTTGATAAAGCAGTCAAATTTTCGGGCAGCGGCTCGGGGTTGTGCGGAAATATTCCGTCGGGCTCGCAATATAATTTATGTACGGTTTTAACACCCAAAGCTGCAAGCAGGGGAGGTACAAATATTCCGCCGGTTGAATTAACACAATCAATAACAACCTTAAAATTGGCGTGTTGAATGGCTTTTACATCCACCAGGGGCAGGGCCAGTATCTGGTCTATATGTTTCTGCAGGTAGCTGTCATCGGTGGTTACCTTGCCCAGATCGCTCACATCGGCGTAAATAAAATCGCTGCGTTCGGCAATATCCAGCACGGTTTTACCATCAGCATCGCTGATAAACTCGCCATCGGCGTTCAGTAATTTTAAAGCGTTCCATTGTTTGGGGTTATGGCTGGCGGTAAGGATAATACCTCCCGCGGCTTTTTCAAGCGGGACGGCTACCTCTACGGTTGGCGTGGTGGAAAGCCCCAGATCAATCACATCAATCCCCAATCCCTGTAAAGTGCCGATAACCAAATGATTAACCATAGTACCGGATAAGCGGGCATCCCGGCCGACCACAATTTTTTTGATCCCGGATTGTTTTACCGCCCAGGTGCCATAAGCCGAGGTGAATTTAACAATATCCAATGGTGTTAAACCATCACCCGCCGCACCCCCTATGGTGCCCCTTATTCCTGATATTGATTTAATGAGTGTCAAAGTGTAAATGTTTAATGGGCAAAATTAAAAATTATTGCTTGCAAGTAAGCCTTTTATTAAAACTTGAGTTTGATATGATTTTGGCGTGGGTGATTTTACTCGGCTGCAAAACAAGGCGAGGCATACCGGGTAAGTAGCGTACTGGCAGCACGTATTTCATTCTGCAAAAGAAGAATATAATGCGTATAAATATTTTTATTTTATAATATTTATGCGCAATGCAATTTCAGAACGCTCAATTACGTTCTTATGTGCACGCTATGCGTCCGCTGTATTATCACAATCAATTAAACCCGGCATTTAGCGCCGTTTTAACAGGACGGACTACAGATGCGGGTTCGATTTTTATATCCAAAAAAAGTAGCAGCGAAAACAGTATTAAAACCATTAATTTTGCCGACCAGGCGAATCCTTCATTCAACTAAATAGTAAAGGTTTGCCTGGAATGATTTTTAAGTACGACCCGGATACTTTTGAGCCCCGCCGTGTCCGGCCGTTTAAATTATGATATTATAAAAAAGCCTATGCCCGATTTTTTGCTGAACCTTGACCGCAAGCTGTTTTATTTAATTAATCACAGCCTGTCCAACCGTTTTTTTGATTGGATAATGCCCTACATGCGGTATCCGCAGTTTTGGATACCGGTTTATGTATTCATATTTATTTTTTGTTTATGGCGCTATAAAAAAGAAGGAGTGTTAATTATCCTGCTGCTGCTGGCTACCGTTGGCGTGTCTGATTTTGGCAGTGCAAGTATAGCGAAACCCGCCTTTAAACGTTTACGCCCCTGCAATGATCCTGCTATGGCGCAAACTATTATCTCCAGGATACCCTGCGGAACGGGATATAGCTTTCCCTCATCGCATGCCAGCAACCATTTCGCCATAGCGGTTTTCCTGATATCGGTTTTTCATAAACGGTGGCGCGGTATATGGTTTTGGGCCTTATTATGGGCTTCAATTGTTTGTTTTGCACAGATATATGTAGGCGTGCATTATCCTATAGATATATTAACGGGAGCGCTCTTTGGTACCCTGGTGGGGTATTTATTTGGTTCGGTATTATTTAAAAAGTTACAACATAAAATTTAATGGCAGCCTGGAAAGTTATTCTCCTGTTTTTAGCCGCATTTGGCGGCGGCGTATCCGTATTCCTGTTTAAAGGCAATAATCATAAACAGCTAAAGCTGGTACTGTCATTCAGCGGCGCTTACCTGTTTGGTATTACCGTGCTGCATCTTATCCCCGATGCTTATCATGGTAACGATGACCTGGTAGGGGTATTTATTTTGATAGGCTTCCTGTTTCAGATCGTATTGGAACAATTTTCGGATGGTATTGAACATGGGCACATGCACATACATACGCATGAGCTGGGCCATGCTGTTTTCCCGCTGGGTATCATGATCAGCCTGTGCCTGCACGCTTTCCTGGAAGGGATGCCCCTGGCCGAGGGAAGCCAGCAAAATCAACTGGTATTTGGCATAGCCCTGCACCATATCCCAGCGGCCTTCGCTTTGGGGACGGTACTGCTGGCAAGCCATATTAAAAAAGGCAATACCCTGTTTTACCTGTTCCTGTTTGCCATTATGGCCCCGGCCGGCTACTTTTTCAGCTCCGCGTTAAGCAATGGCGGCATTGGTAACCTGCAGCATTATTTTAACCGCATTATGGGTGTGGTTATTGGTATATTCCTGCATATTTCAACTACTATTTTATTTGAATCGAGTGCCGACCATAAGTTCAACATGCGTAAAATGATAGCCGTATTATTGGGCGTGGGGATAGCGCTGGCAGGCTTTGTAATGGAACTGTAACGGATTTGGGAATCCGGAATTTTAATTTCGGATTTTGACAGCTGTTAAAAAATGATAGTCCATCACATTTATTCACTCATCGAAAAACAATTAAGCTATCGGCTTGGTTTATTAATTATAACTTAAATTGAAAAACCTATGAAAGCTTTAAATAATGATGCCTGGTACGACCGGGATACGATGCAAAGGGAAGACGAGTTAAGGCATAACAGGATTGCCGAAGCGGACCAAACCCCTGATGGTGATTTGGATAATGACGACGAACCGGATACCGATATAGATGACGATGATGACGTATTGGAAACAGATTATGACAATGACGTTGATGATGATCTGTTAGATGATGACGATGAGGAGCAGGAAGATGCTTCGGCTATAAATTCCGATTTTGTAAATGATGCCGATCCGGATAACATGCCCGAAAAGCAGGAGGGGGAAAATGAGATACCCGAACAAGGAGAATCGGACAATGAAAAATTGGAGTATCCGCACGAAACAGAAGTAGAGCAGCAGGATAAAGGTAACGATGCTTCGTACAGCGAGCAAAACGACGTTACCCCACCCCGTACACATGAATTTCCATCGGAAGGTAATGCCAAAACTGATTTTGCCAGCCGAAACCACGGCCGCAGCACGGGCCGCATGCTTGGGCACGAGCCGGGAACGGAAGGAATATAACCTCAACTCCTCTCTCCAAAGGAGAGGTATTTTAAATAAACTTGAAAGGAGATAGTTATGGAAACTGAATATACAGGTCCTGGAAATGGCCGGGACGATAATAAATTCAATAAGGAGCGCGACATGAATAATGATTCGCCCGATAACCTGGATAAGAAAAGAACCCTTGAAAATTCAGGCCCGGATAAAAGTAAGGATTTCAAAGTGCTGAACAAAGATGGCAGCCTGGGCGATCTGAAAGACCAGGATGTACCCGGCGGCGGCGCCCTGGACGGAACAATAGGTTTAGGAACCTGATTGAAGCAGAAAGCAGAAATTTCTGTTTTGACTGATTGCCACGCTCGCGATGACGTGGAGAATAAAAATAACAAAAGCGGCCACAATTGGGCCGCTTTTGTTATTTACTTAAAGCTTTCACCTCAATTAGCCATCATTTTCAGAAAGGAAGCCAGTTTCTCCTTCATTTCACGGCGGTCGACTATAAAATCAAGGAAACCATGTTCCTGTAAAAACTCGGCTGTCTGGAAGCCTTTGGGCAGGTCCTTTTTTATCGTTTCCTTAATTACACGCGGACCGGCAAAGCCAATCAATGAGCCTGGCTCAGCAATGTTAATATCGCCCAGCATGGCGTATGATGCCGTTACCCCGCCCGTTGTAGGGTCGGTTAACAAGGAGATGTAAGGTACGCGGGCCTTGGTAAGCAAGGCAAGTTTAGCCGATGTTTTGGCCATTTGCATCAGCGAGAAGGCCGCTTCCATCATGCGTGCGCCGCCCGATTTAGAGATCATCAGGAAAGGCACCTTATGTTCGATGCTGTGATCAATGGAACGGGCAATTTTTTCGCCCACTACCGATCCCATTGACCCGCCAATGAAATTAAAATCCATGCAGGCAATTACAATATCCTGTCCGCCAATTTTACCATACGCGGCACGAATTGCATCATTCAGTCCTGTTTTTTTAATGGTTTCCTTTAAGCGGTCGGTATATTTTTTGGTATCGATAAAATTTAACGGGTCGCCGGAGATCATATTGGCATCCAGCTCGGTAAACTCGTTGTTATCAAATAAAATGGAAAAATATTCCTTTGAACCTATACGGATGTGGAACCCGCAATAATGGCAAACATATTGGTTTTCAACCTGCTCCGAATAGTGGAGCGGCTTTTTACATTGCGGACATTTGTTCCAGATCCCGTCAGGAGCTTCTTTCTTGTCTTCAGTTGACGTAATAATCCCCTTAAGTTCCCTTTTAAACCATGACATATTATCTTCTTTCTCGTTCAATGTTTCTTGCAAAGAAACGAAAAAATATCTGAGATGTTTGTTTTTAAGATTCGAGATTTATGATTTGGGGCAAAAACAAATGATCGGACGCTTGCGTTTAACGGTTAATTTAGCATATCGGTTTTATTCTTTTAACTACCGGATGTTTTTTTCGCGCTTCATAAATCTTTAACTCTTTATACTTGTTATATTTAGAATTATGACTTAAATCTTGAACCTAAATCTCATATCTAATTCCTAACTTTCCAGCATCAAATGAAATTTCCTATGGATCTAAAAAATTATAAAGGGGTACTGCACGGCGACCAGGTGCAGCAACTATTTGAAATAGCTAAAAAACACCAATTCGCGCTGCCTGCGGTAAACGTAATTGGCACCAATTCCATTAACGCGGTAATGGAAACCGCTGCGGCAGTAAAATCGCCGGTTATTATTCAACTATCTAACGGCGGGGCCCAGTTTTATGCCGGTAAATCGTTAGATAATTCAAAGTTGCAGGCTTGCATTTTAGGCGGCGTATCGGCTGCCAAGCATGTACATTTATTGGCCGAGCATTATGGCGTAGCCGTAATACTGCATACCGATCATGCCGCTAAAAAACTGTTGCCCTGGATAGATGGTTTGTTAGATTATGGCGAGAAACATTTTGCTGAAACAGGCAAGCCGCTGTACTCATCGCACATGCTCGATCTGTCTGAAGAGCCTATTGAAGAAAATATCGAGATATCGGCCAGATACCTGGCCCGTATGGCTAAAATGGGTATGACGCTGGAGATTGAGCTTGGTGTAACCGGCGGTGAGGAAGACGGTGTGGATAATAGTGATGTGGACAGTTCGCGCTTATACACACAGCCCGAGGATGTAGCTTATTCGTACAAGGAATTATCGAAAGTTAGTCCGCGTTTTACCGTGGCCGCTGCTTTTGGTAATGTGCATGGGGTATATAAGCCGGGTAACGTGAAGCTTCAGCCCATTATTTTGCATAACTCGCAGGAGTACGTTAAAAAGAAATTTGGTTTAAGCGCCGAAAAGCCGATCAACTTTGTATTTCATGGCGGTTCAGGTTCCAGCCAGGAAGAAATTCGCGAGGCTATTTCCTATGGTGCCATCAAAATGAATATTGATACTGATATGCAGTGGGCTTTTTGGGAAGGGATTAAAAACTATTACCAATCAAAAGAAGGTTACCTGCAAACACAGATAGGCAGCCCGGATGGTGATGATTCGCCGAACAAAAAATACTATGACCCACGCGTTTGGCTGCGTAAAGGCGAGGAAAACTTTGTTAAGCGTTTAACATCGGCTTTTGAAGACTTGAATTGCGTAGATGTGAACAGCAAGTTGTAACTTGGAGCTTACGGATATTAAAGCCTTTAACACTGTTAAGGGCTTTTTTTATGGGCAACGTTTGTAATATTACAATAGCAGTGTTGCTGTTTTTAAACGATATTGAGTAAGTTAGTATACTAATTATTAAACCGTAGAAACATCATGATTAAGAACAGATTATTGCCGGCCGCGATGGTATGCCTGCTACTGGCTATGGGCCCTCCCGCGCCACCTAAGGAAATTCCGTTATGGCCCAAAGGTGCCCCGGGATCGGAGGGTAAAACCGCGCCCGAGAAGATAGTTACGCTCCCGAATGGGGAACATACAGTATCAAGCGTAAATAATCCATCCATAACGCCTTATATACCCGCTGCTGATAAAGCCACGGGTGCCGCCATCATTGTAGCGCCCGGTGGCGGGCATAAGCTGATGTCTATTGACCATGAGGGCTATAGTGTAGGCCAATGGCTGCAGGAGCATGGCATAGCCGCGTTTGTACTTAAATACCGGCTGGCCCAGGAAGAAGGATCAACCTATACGGTAGATGGCGACGCCGTTCCCGATATGCAGCGGGCCATTCGCCTGGTACGCAGCCGGGCCAGGGAGTGGGGAATTGACACTGCTAAAATTGGCGCGATGGGATTCTCTGCCGGTGGCGAACTGGCCGGGCTGGCCGCCATGCGCTATGATAACGGCTTGCCCAATGCTGCCGACGCGGTTGATAAGTTAAGCTCTAAAGTGAATTTCCAGGTGCTGATATATCCCGGTAACTCCAGGCGTTTTGAGGTGACAAAAAAATCGCCTCCGGTATTTATAGTATGCGGTAATAACGACAGGTCCGATATCTCAGAAGGAATGCCCCAGCTTTATTTAAAATATAAGGCGCTTAATATCCCTGCCGAGTTGCATATCCTGGCCGCTACGGGGCATGGGTTTGGCCTGCGCGCAAACAGTAAAGGGTCCATGTCGCTTTGGCCCGAGGAGCTTTACCAGTGGATGCTGGGCACTAAAATTATTAAAGTAAAATAATAGTGATTATAGCGCAAACAATATGTTTAAATAAATCATTGTGAATTGTAATATGAACCCCCAAGTGTTCGGATTAATTATTATACCTAATTTGCTATGATACCAATAAAAAGAAAAAGTAACTTTTTTGAGCGATTTGCTAACTGGGCAACTATTGCCACGGGCAGTTCGGCCGCGTTTATTATAGCGGCTTCGGTGATATTAATATGGATTGTTACCGGCCCTGTTTTCGATTATTCGGATACATGGCAACTGATTATTAATACCGGTACCACTATAGTTACATTTTTAATGGTATTCCTGATCCAGAAATCGCAGAATAAGGATTCAAAAGCTATTCACCTGAAGCTTAATGAACTTTTAGCTTCGCATCAGGGAGCAAGCAACCGTATGGTTGATATTGAAGATTTGACCGAAGAGGAACTGGATCAGTTACATAAATTTTATGTGAAGCTGTACATGCTGTCGCAAAAAGAAAACGATCTGACTTGCACGCATTCCATTGATGCTGCCGAAGAAAATCACCGGTTTAAGCTGGCGCAATTTAGAACTAAACCGCATTACAATAATGCCCGAAAACAGCAGGATAAAGATAAATAAAGCAATCTCGCCCGAGGAGCTTGAAAAGGTATATGCCATACGAACGGAGGTTTTTGTGCATGAACAGCATTGTCCGCCCGAGTTGGAATGGGAATTTGAAGAGGAATCAAAACACTTCCTGGTTACTGTGGGTGATGTACCTGCCGGCGCGGCCCGCTGGCGCAAAACCGATAAGGGATATAAGCTGGAACGATTCGCTGTATTAAAACAATTCAGGGGAATAGGCGTGGGGCATGCCCTGGTGCAGGCCGTATTGAATGATCTGCCTGCGGATGCCGGCTATATTTACCTGCACGCCCAGGTACAGGCCATGCCATTATATGAAAAGTCGGGCTTTGTGAAAACCGGTCCCGAGTTTGAAGAAGCAGGGATAAGGCATTATAAAATGGAGAAAACATTTACTAAACCATAAACATTACGTCATTGCGGAGCGATGTGGCAACCTCCGGATTGAAGGTCAACCATGCAAAACGGCTCTGACCGCCAGGGATTGCCACGCCTCCTTCGTCAGCTTACAGCAATGACAAGATTGTTATTTATGGTATCCTCACGATTCCGTTTTAGGCAGATGCTTCTTCGCATCGTCGGGTACATCGGCGCGTATAAACCGGCGGATGATAAGGCGCGTACCGCCGTTGTTATTAATATAGCTGCCAATCCAGTTAATAAATACAATTACTTTATTGCGAAAACCCAATAAGGATACCAAATGGACAAACATCCATATCAGCCAGGCAAAAAATCCCTGGAACTTGATCTTACCTAAGTCGGCTACCGCTTTATTGCGGCCAATAGTAGCTAAGGACCCCTTGTCATTATATTTAAACGGTACGGTAGGCTCGCCTTTTACTATGTGTACAATGTTTTTAGCTACCTGTTGCCCCTGTTGTATGGCTACCTGGGCTACCCCGGGGTGCCCATTGGGCGTTTCTTCGGCAATAACCGCCGCCACATCGCCAATGGCAAAAACGTTGCTTAAGCCATTTATTCGTGATATATTGTCGGTTTTAATGCGGTTGCCGCGTACAATATTCTCAGCAGTAATGCCCTTGGGTATTACCCCCATTACCCCGGCAGACCATATTACGTTTTTAGTACGGATGGTTTTGCCATCTTCAAACTTAATCACATTGCCATCGTAACTTTCCACCTTAACGTTCAGCAATACTTCAACGCCCATCTTAATCAGGAAATCCCTGGCCGCTTTAGAGGCCTGGTCAGACATCGGCCCCAGTACTTTTGGCAAAAAGTCAACCAGGTAAACCTTCATGTGGTTTTTACTTAGTTCGGGGTAATCCTTGTCCAGTACGTGGTTACGTAGTTCGGCCAGCGCGCCGGCAAGTTCCACACCGGTGGGGCCTGCGCCCACCAGTACAAAAGTTAAATAAGGTTCGCGTTCTTCCCGGGTTTTCTGCAACACTGCTTCCTCCAGGTTTTGCAGTATCATGTAACGCAGGTTAAGCGCCTCGGGGATGCTTTTCATGGGCATGGCATAATGCTCAATGTCCTTATTACCGAAAAAGTTAGTGGTTGAGCCGGTTGCTATTACCAGATAATCGTACTTAATATCACCGATGGTGGTATCAAGCGTATTAGTTTTAGCATTTATACCCATCACTTCAGCTATCCGGAACCGGAAGTTCTTCTGACTGCCAAAATTTTTCCGCACGGAAAAGGCGATCGATTCAGCTTCCAGGCTACCGGTAGCCACCTGGTACAGCAAAGGTTGAAATACATGATAATTGTGTTTATCCAGCATTAATACCTCAACAGGTTTATCTGCCAGGCCTTTTGCTACTTCCAGTCCGCCGAAACCGGCTCCTATAATAACTACAAGGGGGAATTTTGAATGATTTGCTGTTTCCATAACTTATTATTAGGCTGAAAGCCGAATGCATAAAGCACAAGGCTTTTGGCATGGTGATAAAATTTATTAGTTAAGTGTGCAATTAATAAGAACAAGTTGTCATTCCGAGCGGAGCGAAGAATTTGACGGTTGAAGATTAATACCGGATTTTTCACTTCGTTCAAGAGAGCAGTTCTTCGCTCCGCTCAGAATGACATACGCTAACCACTTTTCGTTTTCCGCTTTAAGTAAAAACAAAAAAGGCTCCAAATGTTCTTCGGAGCCTTTGATATTATTTAGAGATGACCTTTTATCTCAGATCTTTTTTACCAAAGTCAACGATTACCGGTGTGGCTACGCAAATAGACGAATAAGTACCAAAGCATACCCCAATTAATAACGCGAACGAGAAGCCGCGTAATACATCGCCACCGAATATGAACAGTACCAACAATACAAATATAACTGTTAAAGCAGTAATAATGGTACGGCTTAAGGTGCTGTTAATGGCCTGGTTAATTACAACCTTCGGATCATCAGCTTTTGAGTGATGCAATTCCAGGAACTCGCGGATACGGTCAAACACAACCACGGTATCATTAATTGAATAGCCTATAACAGTTAATATCGCCGCGATGAACTTTTGATCGATATCCAGGGCGAATGGTAATACATTCTTGAATAAGGAGAAGAAAGAAAGCACCAGCAGGGCATCATGCGCCGTAGCGATCATCGCGCCTAAGCTGAACTGCCATTTACGGAAACGGATAAGTATATAGCCTGATATTACCAGGATAGCGAATATTACCGTCCATACTGCCGATCTTTTTAAATCGTTAGCTATGGTTGGTCCTACTTTCTGCTCACTTACGATCTCAAAATGAGGGTTAACCTTTGACAGGCCTTTTCTCATTTGGGCTTCTACTTTATTATCAGCAGTAGGAGACGGATCATCGATCAGGTAGTTGGTGGTTAAACGCACCTGGTTATCGGTACCGAATGTTTTAACTTCCACTTCACCCTCACCCAAAATACCGTCAACCGCGTCGCGGATGGTTTGGGTAGATACAGTTTTATCAAACTTAATAACATAAGTACGGCCACCCTGAAAATCAACGCCATATTTAAAGCCGGTGGTCACCATGGAGATAATACCTGCTAAAATAAACACACCAGAGAAGGCATAAAACCTGAAGCGGTTTTTTACAAAGGCGTAGTTAGCGTTTTTAAAGGTATGCGCGCTCCATGGGTTCGAGAATTTAATATCCCATCCTTTTTCAAGCATCCACTCAAATATCAGGCGTGATATTAACAGGGAGCAGAACAGGGAAGTGGCAATACCGATCATTAACGTGGTAGCAAAGCCTAATATCGGGCCCGAACCAAACGTAGCCAGTATTAAACCGGTAAGGAAAGTACTGATGTTTGAATCGAGGATAGAAGGCAGCGCGTGTTTAAAGCCATCGGCAACCGCTATGCGGATGGATTTGCCGTGCGCCATTTCCTCGCGCACACGCTCATAAATGAGCACGTTGGCATCCACCGCTATACCGAGTATCAAAATAATACCTGCTATACCATCCAGCGTTAATACAGCGCCTAAACTGGTTAATACGCCCATCAGGAAGAATACGTTGACGATTACGGCGGCTACAGCGATAGTACCTGCACGATTGTAATAAGCAACCATGAATATTAATACTACTGCTAAACCGGCAATACTTGATGCCAGGCCGTGGTTAATAGATTCCTGACCTAATGACGGGCCTACCACTTCTTCAGACACGATACGTGCCGGAGCCGGTAAGCGGCCAGCCTTTAATATATTGGCCAAATCCTTGGTTTCTTCCTGTGTGAATGAACCACTGATGGAAGACCGGCCGCCGTTAATTTCGTTACTTACACGTGGTGCGGAAACTACATTATCGTCAAGCACAATGGCGATAGAGCGATTATCATTCTCATCCTGCGGATTACCGGCAGCTTCAGCGGTGATGCGTGCCCAGGCTTCCGCACCGGCCGAGTTCATGTCCATGGTAACCTCGTACCCCCCTTGCATCTGGTTAATATCTGAATTGGCATCGGTAATCGCTTTCCCGTTTAAAACCGGGCCATTTGATGCGCCTGCTAATTTTAAAGCATACAGCTCAAAAATTTTGGTTTTATCCATCGGTTTAATGCCCCAAACCAATTTAAGGCTACGCGGCATAACAGCTTTTACTTCAGGCTCGTTCAGGTAAGCGTCAACCGCGGCGGTATCTTTTTCGGCAGCGTAGCCTACTGTTGGGCCCGGGCGTAATGCGGGCTGACCGTTTTGACCCTGATAAGTAGCTAACGACATTTTAGCGAATAACGGATTTTCAGCCTCAGCTTTTAAACGGCCTTTTAACGAGGAGGTATCCTTAGCATTGCCCGATTTTAATTTGCTGATCAGCGAAGTAGCTTTCAGACTGTCTTTATTAGCGTTTGCAACAGGTGCAGCGGCGGCGGCCTTAGCGGTATCTTTTCCGGCAGTTTTATTCTTAGCGGCTAAAATGCCATTGATGTTAGTTAATAACTGGTATATTTCCTGGTTCTCATATGTTTGATAAAACTCCAGTTTGGCGGTACCAGATAATAGTTTACGTATACGCTCTTTTTCAGTAACGCCCGGCAATTCGATCAGGATACGATTGGTACCTTCCTGCAACTGAATGTTGGGTTGTGTTACGCCAAATTTATCAATACGTGTGCGCAGAATGTTGAATGTTTGCGTAACGGCTACGCCAGCCTGCTCTTTCAGGAATTTTTCAACATCGCTGTTTGAAGCGTTGTATTTAAGGTGGTCCTGATTTTCCTTAGTAGCGAAAATAGGGGCCAGGTTGCCATCCGGTTTCAGTTTCTTATACTCATCCATAAACAGGTTGATATAATTATCCGGACTGGTGCGCGCGTCAACACCGGCCCTACTTAATGCCATGTTAAATGCCGGATCGGTATTATTGTCAGATAACGCTTTGATAACGTCGTTTAACGATACCTGCATGGTAACGTTCATGCCACCTTTAAGGTCCAAACCAAGAGCCAGCTCTTTGTTTTTGCAGTATTGGTAGGTATGCCCAAACAATGGGTAAACCGGCTGTGTGGATATGGAATCCAGGTATGCCTTTTTTTTCTGCTCGTTGCCATTGGAATAAGCTTCGGCATCGTTCTCAACCTTGTGCGTTACCCAAGTAAATGAAAGCTGGTATAAGCATGATACAGCCAATATGATGGCGAAAAATTTAATAACCCCTTTACCTTGCATTGTTATGTTATTGTACTATGTATATAATTAGTTTTATACTTTTTAAATAAGACGGCAAATCTAACAAAATTTCGCAACCGCAAAATTTTAAATTCAAACAAAATGATGACAAATGTTGTTAGCGCCTGTTCAGTGTGATGAATGAGTAAGGAATGTTGTTCTTTTCATCGGCCTCAAAATCTTCTCTTTCGGTTTCCATCCACTCCTGCATGCTTATCGGAGGGAAAAAAGCGTCGGCCTCAAATGAACGGTGGACTATGGTCAAATAAATGCGATTGGTAAGCGGCAGGGCCAGCTTATAGATCTCGGCGCCGCCAATAATAAAAACTTCCTGTTCCCCCGCGCACAGCTTTAGCGCGGCCGCTACTGAATTTACAACTTCACAGCCTGTAAGCTCTATATGCTGACGGGTAATAACAATATTGCGGCGATTAGGCAGCGGCTTGCCTACCGATTCATAGGTTTTACGGCCCATTATTACGATATGCCCACCGGTTATCTGCTTAAAATGTTTCAGATCGTTAGGCAAATACCAAAGCAACTGGTTGTTTTTACCTATGGCGTGGTTCTCGGCTATGGCTACTACGGCGGATATGGTCATAATAAAGGTGAGGTATTATTTTCCAGCCAGGTTTTAATTTCGTCAAAGCGCATTTCGCCTGTGCTGGCGGCAATTACAAATTCGTATTGCTCGTTTTTATCTATTGCAAGATACAGGTTATGTTCCAAAAGGGTTAATAACATTAAAGCATAAGCAATTCTCTTATTGCCATCCACAAAAGGATGATTGATAATTAAACTTTCTAAATATTGCCGATGCTTTATCAATTGCAGAGGGATAGAGTTCTTGTTGATGAAATATTGCGTATGGACGAGCTAAAGCAGCTTCCAAACCGTTCATATCTCTAATACCTGTACTTCCGCCAAACTGATCAATTAGCCTGTTATGTCGTCTGATAGCTTCTTTAACAGATATCATTTAGCTAATCTTTCAAATACTTCTTTATTATCAGCAATGATTTTTTCAAAATTCTTATCGCGCTTTATCTCTTCGTCAGTTCTATGCTGAAGTTCATTTACTAAGTTCAACACATCGCTCGAAGCATTTTCAGGCAGATGCTCTAATTTCTTAGTGATTTCCGTTTTTAACTCTATAACTGTCATAATCTCAAAAATACTAAACTTCTGATAGCTATCAAAATTCAACTAATGACTAACCTACACCGCAACCTCACCCTTAATGTGCGGCCATGGATCATAATTCTCCAAAGTGAAATCTTCAAACTTGAATTGGAAGATATCTTTTACTTCAGGGTTGATCTTCATTGTCGGCAGCGGGCGCGGCTCGCGGCTTAATTGCAGGCGGGTTTGCTCCAGGTGGTTGTTATATAAGTGGGCATCGCCGAAGGTGTGCACAAAATCACCATAATCCAGGTCGCATACCTGGGCCATCATCATGGTGAGCAGGGCGTACGAGGCAATATTGAACGGTACGCCCAGGAATATGTCAGCGCTACGCTGATACAACTGGCATGACAACTTGCCCTTCAGTTCCCCCTTCAGGGGGTTAGGGGGCTCCACATAAAACTGGAACAGGCTGTGGCAGGGCGGCAGGGCCATGTGCTCCACATCGCCCACGTTCCAGGCTGATACCATGATACGGCGCGAATCGGGATTGTTTTTAAGCTGTTGTACAACCTGACTGATCTGATCGATATGCCGGCCATCAGGCGTGGGCCACGAGCGCCACTGGTAGCCGTAAACGGGGCCCAGGTTGCCGTCTGCATCGGCCCATTCGTCCCATATCCGTACGCCGTTTTCCTTCAGGTACCTGATATTGGTATCGCCGCTTAAAAACCAGATCAGTTCGTGTACGATAGATTTCAGGTGCAGTTTTTTGGTAGTCACCAGCGGGAAACCCTCCTGCAGGTTAAAACGCATCTGGTAGCCAAATACGCTGATGGTGCCGGTTCCTGTCCTATCGTGTTTCTGCGCGCCGTTTTCAAGTACATGGCGCATCAGGTTTAAATATTGTTGCATTTTTTGGTTATTAAGATGATTGAGCTGGATTAGGTTGGATATGAAAACTATTCATTTTAATCAACACAATTAACCGCTCACAATAGCACACAAAGAAAATTAATCTATTTTTGGTATCCTACGGATGTTTAAAAATAATAGATGTATTATGAAAGAAATAGTTGATTTATTGATTAAGATTGATCTGGAAAATAATCATAATTAACAAACTAATTAACTACTTCACTTAATCAACTCCCAACTTAAATTATGATCGCATTTCCAAACGCAAAAATCAATATAGGCCTCAATATCATCCGCCGTCGTGCAGACGGGTATCATGATCTGGAAACTGTTTTTTACCCTATTAAGATTTATGATGCTTTGGAGATCATCCCGGCCACTACGCTAAAGTTTGAAGCCAGCGGACTTGGTATTCCGGGTAATGTGGAGGATAACTTGTGCCTGAAGGGCTATCACCTGCTTAAAAATGATTTTGACCTGCCACCGGTAAATATTCACCTGCATAAACATATCCCTATAGGCGCAGGCCTGGGCGGCGGATCGGCCGATGCCGCGTTTTTTATCGGGTTGTTGAATAAAGAATTCTCTTTAGGGTTAAGCGCCCTGCAAATGCGCGCGTATGCCAGTAGGTTAGGTGCCGACTGCGCTTTTTTTGTGGAAAGCAAACCTGTGTTCGCGTTTGAAAAGGGAGACATGTTCGAGCCCGTTAGCCTGGACCTTTCAGCCTGTTGCCTGGTGCTGGTAATGCCGCCCGCGCATGTATCTACAGCCGAAGCATACCGGGGCGTTAAACCCAGGCCTTCGCAAACATCCTTAAAAGAATTGGTTGCACGGCCCGTAGCGGAATGGAAGAATTTTATCCATAACGATTTTGAAGAAACCATATTTAAAAACCACCCGGTAATAAGAGGAGTAAAGGCGGCATTGTACGAGGCTGGGGCAATCTACGCCTGCATGAGCGGGAGCGGGGCATCCGTATTCGGTATTTTCCGGCAGAAACCAGACCTGTCGGAACTGGAAAAGGGCAGCCAGGTTTTTTATGGAGTATAATTTTGACTGAGTGAATAATATTACCATTAAAAGTATATCATACATTCACTCAATCAAAATTCAATCTTCAGCTGATATAATCCCTGTCTTCGTCGCTTAGTGTATCAAATCTTCTTTTTGGTTGTCTGTCGTCATTGTTGTGTTCGTCATGCTCATCATAGCTATGGTCAAACTCTTTTGTAAACCTCGTCTTTTTAGGGTGGCCTACCAGGTAGCCGATAACGAACCCAACTATAGCCATAACAGCCATCATCAATAATTTGGAGGTAGTGGTTTCAAAGAATAAAACTTTAAAAGGTACCGGTTCGGCATTTTGCATAATTACGATGGTAAGCAAAATGGTGACAATAATAATGAAGATGGTTTTTAATCTCATAAGTAAGTTGGTTTAATAAATGAGTTGATCTAATATCCGGTTTTTTAATGTTTATCTGAAATTAATTAATTGTACGATGGGGTGAACTAATCCCACGATAGGGGATATGCAGCCCACATAATTGTATTGGCTAAAACAGCGATAAATTTCACGACCACATTCTTATTGGTTTTTGCGTCATCAAAACAAAACGATAGCGCAAGAATGAAGGATATATTTACTGGTTTATCGCATTTTGGATACACTATTTTATTCTGATTTAATTTAAAATCCGGATGTTAATATAAAGCTTATATAATATGATATAAATTACTGATAAACAGTTATATGTATCTTTATTAATTAATTGCAGATATTCATTGCTAATTGTATTAGTATTTACTGTTCATAAAATCAAAAATTAATTAAACTATTTATTTAATATTTATATATAAATAATTGATTTTTAATATACTATAATAAATAAAATAAAATAACAAATGCCTGTATACAACGATAAATCAACCTAAAAACAGACAATTTTATCAATTAGGTTCCTGGCTTGGTTTTATTCATTTTAAAACACTAACCTATTAATAAAAATGCAAAAAATAACGCGATTTTTAAGGTCTGTCATTTCCTGTAATGCTAAAAAATGTATACACTTCGGCGTGGCTTAACCGGGAAATGCCTCTGATAAAAAACAAGTTGTTAACGCGATTTGTACCGGGTAATCCTTTTTTGGGCTACCGGAAAAAGAAAGATGGTAGATAGAATAATGCCTGCGCCAACCCAAAAACCCAGCTGCATTTTATTGTGATCGCCGAAGAAAATGAACGACATCAGGATGCCGTATACAGGCTCCAGGTTGGTGATTAACGCCACCTTAAAAGGTGAGATTTCGCGCATTACGGATACCCCGGCTACATAAGCCAGGGAGGTGCAAACGGTGCCTAAAATTAGCAGGTAAATAATATCGCTGTTTTTTAAAAGCATGCTGCTATTGAAGCCATGGGTGCAAAAAAGGAAAACACTGAGCCATACAAATGCCCCCACTAATTCGTAAAAGGCTATAACCGGGGCGGTTATTTTTTTAATTTGCCGGGAGTTAATAATTGAAAAAAGACTGGCAAATGATGCGCTAAGCAGCCCGAAAATTATACCCTTAGTGTATCGGGTTTCAAATTTAAAGATGATCAATATACCGGTAATGATAAGTATGCCGGCCAATATCTCTAATCTGGAGATCCTTTTTTTGCTGAAAAAAGGCTCGAACACAGCCGTAAATAAAGTAATGGAAGAGAGGCAAACCAGGGTTACCGGCACTGTAGACGACTTTATCGCCTGGAAAAACAGGAGCCAATGACCGCCTAAAAGCGCCCCGGTAAAAAACAAGTTTAAAAACGAATTGCGGTTAATTACAATAGCGGTGCGGTTAAATTTAAAATAAACAAACAGTCCTGCCGCCGCTATCAGTACCCGGTACCATACCAGCTGTACTGCCGATATGGAGATCAATGCGCCTAATATGCTGGTGAATCCCCATATAAAGACCGTGAAATGAAGAATAATAAGATTTTTATTAATACCCGCCGATGTTTTTAGCGCAGTCATTTATTTTGGCGCTTTTAAAAGCAGGTAATAGCCTAACAACCCGAATAGCACGTTGGGCGTAAATACAGTAATAATAGGCGGTACACCACCTTTGGTTGAAAACACGATGGCGAATTTATCAACCACAATATAGCTGAAGCACAAAAATATGCCTATACCCAAAGGTAAACCAATACCTCCCCTTACCTTGCGCGAGGATATGGATACGCCTATCAGTGTAAGTACATAGGTTGCCAATGGATACACAAAACGCCGATATTCCTCATATTGCATATCCAGCAAAACGCCTGTCCCGCGCATTTTTTCTTTAATAATATCTCTATTCAACTCACTTGTCGAGATGGCGCTCCAAACGTTATCGCGTACTACAAAATCGGTGGGGTGCATATCTAAGGCAGGCAAGGTTTTGTTGGTAGTATTTTCAAGCGTGCGGTAAACCATGTTGGTGCCATGTTCCATACGTTCATTCAGGCCATCTATATACCTTACATCATATATCGGTATGGTCCAGGTTCGTTTTAATGAATCATATACAATGGTTTGAGCGGTTAGCTTTTCCAGCATTTTATCCCCGTCAAATTTTTCCAGTACGAAGTTGTATCCTACATGATTTTCCTCTTCGTAGGCGGATAAGTATACGAACGTCTTTTTATCTACCTGTATATGTACCTCGCTGCGGTTGGCATCGCCGTTATCATTAAAGTTATACCTGTTTTCGAAGCCGTTTTTAAGCCGGTTGGTATAAGGGATAAGGTATACATTAGCGAAAAAGGAGAAAATAAAAACGATAGTGGACGAAATAAAGAACGGGCGTAAAAAACGGTTAAAACTGGCCTTGCCGCTAAGGATAGGTACAATTTCCGTTTGGTTGGCCATTTTAGCGGTAAAGAAAATCACTGCCAGGAAATTAATCAAAGGCGAAAGCATGTTGAGGTAAAAGGGCACGAAACCGGCATAATATTGAAATACGATCTCGTTTAAAGGCGCGCCGCCTTTCAGAAAATTATCCAGGCGCTCAGAAATATCGAATACAACGGATATTACCACAAATATGCCCAGGGTAAATACAAAAGTACCCAGGTATTTTTTGATGATATACCGGTCAATAACCGTTAAATGTTTATATAAAAAGGCTCGCATTATAATCTTTGCCCTAAACGGCTAACCATTATTTTTTTCCATTCGTAAAACTCGCCGCTAATGATCTTTTCCCGGGCCTGTTTAACCAGCCACAGGTAAAAGTGCAGGTTGTGCAGGCTGGCTATCTGCGCGCCCAATATCTCGCCCGAGGTAACCAGGTGACGAAGATAAGCTTTAGTATGCTGCGTATCTACCCACAAGTCACTTTTGGCTTCAATAGGCGAAAAATCATTCTTCCACTTCTCATTCCGGATATTAATAATGCCATCGCGGGTAAAAAGCATGCCGTTGCGGGCATTGCGGGTAGGCATTACGCAATCAAACATATCAATTCCCAGGGCAATATTTTCCAGTATGTTTACCGGTGTGCCTACGCCCATTAAATAACGTGGTTTTTGTTCCGGTAATATATCGCAAACAATTTCTGTCATGGCATACATTTCCTCGGCCGGTTCCCCAACTGATAAGCCGCCAATGGCATTGCCCTCGCGCTCGAACGAGGCGATCACTTCGGCCGAACGTACACGCAGATCTTTATAAACCGAGCCCTGTACAATAGGGAACAGCGTTTGGCTGTATCCGTATTTGGGTTCGGTGTTATCAAAGCGGTCGCAGCAGCGTTTTAGCCAGCGATGGGTCATTTCAATTGACCGCCGGGCGTAATTGTATTCGCAGGGATAAGGTGTGCACTCATCAAAAGCCATTATAATATCGGCCCCGATAACGCGCTGGATATCCATCGCATATTCCGGCGTAAATAAATGTTTAGACCCGTCAATATGCGAACGAAAGGTAACTCCTTCTTCCTTAATTTTGCGCACCTCGGTAAGCGAGTATACCTGGTAACCGCCGCTATCGGTTAATATGGGTTTGTCCCAGCCGTTAAATTTATGCAATCCGCCTGCTTGTTCAAGCGTGTCCAGGCCCGGTCTTAAATACAAATGATAGGTATTCCCCAGGATGATTTGCGCCTTTACATCATCCATCAGTTCGCGCTGATGGACGGCTTTAACGGTGCCTGCAGTACCTACAGGCATAAAGATAGGGGTTTGGATGGTACCGTGGTCGGTTATTATTTCGCCGGCACGCGCTTTGGAAAGCGGATCTTTTGCTGCTAAAGTAAATTTCATTCAGACCGCAAAATTAACAAATATTAATGAGGTATAATGTGCAGATATGCAAGTGTGATGCAAGTGTGCGGATGTGCAGATAATTAATTAATGATGAATGAAAAAACGTAAATCCGGCAATCCTTAAATCTTAAGGTTATAGTTTACACCCTTCACCCTAAACCCGATTGGCGGGAAAGCTTTTGCGTGGGCGGAATTGAGCGTTGAAAGCAAAACTTGGACAGAAAGCGGGGCTACAAACACCGAAACGCTACTGCCGTTCATTTGCTGAATATAATGACGGAAAGGGTCAGTTTCGTTAGCTTGAGCCAGTATTTTTTTTGAAAAGAACGAGTAGTCACTGATTTTCATTATTAATATCTGCCTAACTTGACAGTATTAAAAATATTTCGAACAGAGACACTGTTAAAGTGTGTAATCTCGTTCATTTTTAACAATTTTACACGAATATTTTTACCCCGGTTTGGAAAATTATATATACGTTACCTTATTCGTCCTTTTTCAGCTTTGTTTTATCATCCAGCTATATTACCTGGTAGGCAAACATAGTAAGCTTGCTGCCTATAAAAGGCAGCCGGATGTGCCCGATAATAGCCTTCCTGTTTCTGTTATTATCAGCGCCCGTAACGAGGCAAAAAATTTGAGCGTATTTTTATCCGCCGTATTAACCCAGGATTATCCTGATTATGAGGTGATCCTGATAAATGATTGCTCGTCGGATGGATCGGATGTGCTTTTGATGGATATGCAGGCCAAATATCCGCGCCTTAAAGTGGTTACCATTACAGAGCACGATCGGTTTAAAACCGGTAAAAAATTCGCGCTTACCCTGGGTATTAAAGCCGCCGCTAATGAACATTTATTGTTTACAGATGCCGATTGCCTGCCCGCTTCGGATCAATGGATCCGCCTGATGGCCCGAAATTTTAATGGCCAAACCGAAATTGTGCTGGGCTATTCGCCCTACCAAAGAGCGGCAGGGGTTATGAATGCCTTTATCCGTTTTGAAACCCTGAAAACAGGCATCAATTATTTATCGGCAGCATTGGGCGGAGATGCTTATATGGGCATTGGGCGTAACATGGCCTATACCAAAACACTTTTTTTTAAGTCGAAGGGTTTTGCATCGCACATGCACGTCCTTTCCGGTGATGATGATCTTTTTGTAAATCAGAATGCTACTGCCGATAATGTGCAGATAGAGATAGATGCCAATGCTTTTACCTATAGCCCGGCAAAAACCACTTATTCATCCTGGTACCGGCAAAAAAAGCGCCACATGGGGCCTGGTAAATTATACAAGGGCAAGCACCGTACCATGCTTACGTTTGATGCCTTAAGCGGGTTTGTTTTTTACCTGTTACTGATTATGTCGTTCATTTTTAAGTTTGAGCCATTACTGGCATTAGCTTTGTTCGGTTTACGCTGGGCTATTCAGTTATTGATCTATTCTAAAATATTCAAAAAGCTTAACGCGAAGGATCTGCTGTTTTACCTGCCGTTCCTGGATCTTATTTATTATTTTTATTTGAATATTTTCGGCCTTATTGGGACCTTTATTAAACCTACCCAATGGAAATAAATAATAACTTCACTAAAAACGCGAAAAATGATTTCCAGCTGGTGCAGAAAGCGCTGGAGGGGAACCAGCGGGCCTATGCCGATTTAATGCAGCGCTATAAGGATGCTATTTATTTTATGGCCCTTAAAATGGTGAATAATAAGGAGGACGCGATGGACCTTACGGTGGAAACCTTTGGCAAAGCGTTTGAAAAACTGGACAAGTACCAGCCCAGCCATGCTTTTAGCACCTGGCTGTTCCGTGTGGCAACCAATACCTGTATCGATTTTATACGCAAAAAGAAACTGCACACCCTATCATTAAACGGCATGATGGATGACGAAGGGGACGAACGCCCGCTGCAGATTAAAGCGGATGTGCTGAACCCTGAGGAATCATGGATTAAAAACCAGCAGACACAGGAACTGCGTTCGCTGATTGACAGCCTGCCCCCGCGCTATAACAGGCTTATCACCCTGCGCTATTTTGATGAATTATCGTACGAAGAAATTGCCCAGCAATTAGATTTGCCGATAGGTACTGTAAAAGGTCAGTTATTTAAGGCCCGATATTTATTGGGCAGCATTGTTAGTCACCTGAAGAAAGATGAGATCTGACCTGGTAGCAAAACATTTTCCTGAATTAACCGACGGGCAAGCCAGCCAGTATGGCCGGCTTAACGGGCTATATGAAACCTGGAACAGCCAGATCAACGTGATATCCCGTAAGGATATCGATCTGTTGCAGGAGCGGCATGTGCTGCACTCGTTGGGTATTGCCAAAATTATGCGCTTTTTACCCGGCGAGCGCGTAATGGATGTAGGTACCGGCGGCGGTTTCCCCGGCATACCGCTGGCTATTATGTTTCCCGAAACCCAGTTTCACCTGGTGGATTCCATCGGTAAAAAAATAAAGGTGGTGCAGGAAGTGGCTAAAGCGTTGGGGCTTCAAAATGTTACGGCTACCCATACCCGCGCCGAAGATGTACCCGGTAAGTTTGATTTTGTGGTATCGCGCGCGGTAACCCAGCTGAAAGATTTTTATCCGTGGGTGAGGGGTAAGTTCAATAAAACATCCAATAACATTCTACCTAATGGTATATTATATCTGAAAGGCGGCAACCTGGAACAGGAAATTGCCGAATCGGGATTAACCGTCCGGCAATTCTACTTAAAAAACTATTTTGAAGAAGAGTTTTTTGAAACCAAGCAGGTGATTTATGTTAAGGGATAATTTCGCAAACTAATTTGTTAAAGTATATTCTCCCCAAAAATCAGTCGCGTATACATATGATGAATATTGTGAGTTTGCCGGTACCGCATAAGTTCCGTTACTGCCAGTAACTAAAAGCATTTGTCCATTTCGTGAAAGCTGAATATGCGCATTATTGGCCGTAGCTCCGTTTAATTTGATATGGTAACTAAAACTACCTGACCGGTTTAAATTAAGATATTTGATAGGAACCCTCAATTCAGAATTGTAAGTGAGCTTATCGTCAAAAATCGCAGCGGCCCTGATCTGTTGATCATTATAAACGGAGATTAGCGAATCTGGGATGCCTTTTACCCGTTCAACTTCAATCAGTTTTGACTTATTGGTTAACGCTTGATTACTTGCTCTGCGAAAAGAATCCGTTTGGATGCGATAAACCAGGGTATCTTTATTAGCTTTAGGTAGGTTTTTTAAATTGATGGCGGGGCGCTCGTTTTTGTAATAGGTAGGAAATGTGATAGCCACTCCTTTATCACTTTTCGTCTTAGTGGGGTCGATTACCAAAGTTATGCCACCCAACAATATTTTATTAATAATCTCAGGCTTGGTAGCCCTTACCAATAGGTAAAGATATTCATCATCATTAGCTAAATAATAAAATATTTCCGTCGCATGGTTATAGGTCAATAAGTTATGGTCCCATTCTGTTATAGAGCCATCAATTTTTACAAAATTAGGCACATGAGCATCCTTTTTTTGTACATCGGGTAATTTCTGCGCATTAGTAACAGAACAGGTGAGCAGCAGAAAGAAGATAAAGGACAATAATGGCTTTAAAAACACAAATCTTATATGTTTCATCTGTATAAGTAATTACATATCCGCAATTACAATTACGGTTTACTTCAAAAAAAAGATAATTATTTGCTGGCAGTAATTACAACCTCGCTTAAGTCTACCTGTTGATCGTGCTGCGGGCCGCGCGTTTCTTTATAATGCGACGTCGTACTTTGGGCAGAGCTTTGCACTGGCTTGTCCGAATTCAAATCCAATACTTCAAATGCTATTGGTAGGGTATAGGTAACATTTTGTTTAATATTGTCGGATAATTTTGCACTGGTTAATGCTCTTACAACTTCATCGCTTAACATATCTCCCGGCGATCTTAAAATTCGCACATTTTGTATTTTATTGCTGTTACTAACGTCAAAAGCAACAAACACTCTTCCTTGTATATTTTTGTCACGCGCTGCTGCAGGGTAGTGGATAGTTCTCATTAACTGTTTATATAAGGCGGTAAATTCGCCTGGATTGGCAGGCCTTTCATTTGCTGACTTTTTTGCGGCAACCTTTGGTTTAGGCGGCGTTCCCACCCGGTCAACCTTTGGTTTAGGCGGTGTTAATTTTTTAGAAGTATCAGCAGTTGTGGTAATTGTTGTTCTTTTTAGCGGAACAGTAGTAACATTGATTTTGGACGAAATGGTATTTTGAAGCTTGTTATTGATTGTAAAATCGTTCTGTGGCCTGTCAGCTATACTCCTGTTAACTATTATAGTAGCCAATTTCTCAGGGCCAATAATTGTAACTATTGATTCTGTTGCATTGCCTCTACTGGAATCTGGCGCAACTTGGTTGTTTGTGATTAAAACAGGATCATTACTATTATCCGTTGTAATAATTGCAGAAGGAGCAGCAGGAACCTGAGGTAGCTCACCCAACCGTTTGCCCCTTGCGTGCCCTGCTTTTACGGGTATTACCCCGTACCCGGAAGCATCGATATAGCTTGTGGTTTGTAGTGATGGCGGAACAGATGGCGCCTGCGTTTGGGGCTTGAAGGTAACTTTAAGGGTGTGTACAATAGGCCCGGCCGCGAGCTTCTGTTGCGCTGGTATTAAATCGACCATTGGATAATCCTTAGTAAAACCCAGTGTAGACAGGCAAAGCATGCCGGCTAACAGGGGTAAGGCCACCAGGTACTTTAGCCTGGCTAAACTGCCTGATTGTTTTTGGTGTAACATCATAATCCGGTTTTTTAAAAGATTTTTATTGAAAAAATTATTGGTTAACGAGGTTTCGGGCAGGCCATACGCATTGCTGATCAGAAAATCGGTATAGGCGTCTATATCTTGCCCCGTAGCGCTGATGTGGCTATCGGCAATAAACTCATGGATCTCTTTTATACTGTGCTGCATCAGGTAAACAAAAGGGTTAAACCAGCAAATGATCTTCAGCAGTTCCAGGTAAATAATATCTATGCTGTGCCGTTGTTTAATATGCACCATTTCGTGCCGGATAACTGTATCCGAAGCAGTTAGTTTTTTGCCGATGAACAGGTAGTTAAAAAAAGAGAAAGCGCGGTCGTCCTCATCAATTTCAATCAATGTGAAATCCTGTTTCGCATCTCTGTTTCCGCGTTTGGCCAGCTTAAATAACTGAAGTAAACGTACCGCCAGGCAAAGGGCAAGCAGGAGTGCTATAGTAATATAAATAAGGAGATAATAATTAACAGCATGGTTGGCTACTACATAAGGCTGTAGTATTATTTGTATGGGTACTTGTGGGCTTGCCGCAGTAATTTTAGGTATTGTCGCCAAACTTACCTGTGTAGTTACAGGTATTGGTTTTAGAAAGCCTAATTGGAATATTGGGATCAGGAATGCCAAAACACTGCTGCTTAATAAATAAATACGATTCAACTGATAATAGGTTTCCCTGCGAAACAGCAGATAATAAGCAGTATAAAATAAAGCCAGGTACAGGTTTGCTTCTAATAAATAATTTATCCAGCTCATGGTTTTATTAATTTAAATGCGTAATAATGCTCTTCTTTAATTCGTTATCAAATATTTTCCCCAAAAGTCCGTGTCATTTTGAAGTATATCTATATCACTATTGTTGGTAGTTAGCGCGCGGGATATAGTAGCCACCATTACTCCGCTATGGCCTGCAGCCGGCCGGGGCCTGATTGATGTTATACTGTTTAACCTGATGTTATAAGCTATTTGTGTGCCGCTTACCATCCCGGTTAGTTTTAATGGGATCATTAATTCATAGGTTAGCGCGTTTTTATTATTAAACACTGTCGCGGTTTTTATGCCCATATCATTATAAACGGACATTAACGAATCATTGATCGATTTAAAACCTTTTACTTTAATCTCCTTCTCAGCAGCAGTCAATTTTTTGTTTAAGGCGTTCAATACGGAATCCTTATTGGTTTTGCTGGCAGCGAGATCGTTATAGGATACATTAATACCCGAATGCAAATCAGATGCAATAAGCGGGAAGGTTACGCTTAAAGGGTTAACCTCATTCTTTTTGCCCGAGGCGTATACGGTAAGTGTAATACCGCCCCCTACTATTTTTTTAATAATGACCGGATCAGTTGCCTGTACAACCAGGTAAAGGTTGTCCTTATCATTAGCCATTGTGTAATAAACATCTGTACTTTTATTAAAGGCCTGAAACTGGTTATTCCATTCGTCTGCTATACCGTCTATCTTTACGGTTGAAGGCAATGCTACAGATTTTTCCTGTGTGCCGGGGAGTTTTTGCGCACAAACGGTTAATACATTTAGTATGCCCGATACCATAAAGAAAGATGTTTTTAAAATACGTTTGCTCATAAGGATAATCATATTGGCTTACAGTTTATTTAATTAATCGGGCTATGATTTTTTGCCTTTAAGCTGCTCGGCTAATTGGGTCAGTTCTTCCAATTCTTCAATACTCAGGTTCTTCTCTTTCACCAAAAAGGAAACCAGGCTTTGGTACGAGTTGCTGAAGTAACCGCTCATCATTTTATCGAACGTAAATTTTTTGTAATCGGCCTCGGGTATGGCTGCAAAGTATACGTGGGAGTTACCATAAGCCTTATGGTTTATAAAACCCTTGCCTTCCAACACCCTAACCACGGTTGATACCGTGTTATAAGCCGGTTTGGGGTCGGGCATTTTTTCAATAATATCCTTTACCATGCCTTCGCCTAAGGCCCATAAAATTTGCATCACCTGTTCTTCGGCTTTCGTTAATTCTTTTATTTTTTTCATAATCCGAACTATTTTTATAGTTTAGTTATATAAAGGTAAAACTATTTTAATAGTTTGCAAACTATTTTTACAGTTTTTTATTAATTATATTGATTGTCAGAAGTTTATAATAAAAGAAAGCCTGTCTGGCGAATGCAGGCAGGCTTTCTTTTGAAAAGTTTTTTACTTACCGGGAAGCAGGTTTGGTTTTATCAGCCTTCTTCTTTTTAAATAAATTTAACGGGTTGGGAGGCGGTGGGGGTGTCGTGGGCTGAATTGTTTCCGCTTTTTTATTTTTATCCACGTCCTTTTTAGGGGGTGTTTCCGTTTTTTTCTTTTTGAACGGATTTATTTTGTTCAGCAATTCGCCAGGTGAAGGCGGAGGCGGAGGTGGCGTAGCCTTTGATGGCGGTTCCTGTGCCTTAACACTTACCGGGGCGGCAGCTAAACCCAAACCCAGTGGAATAATAAGCAAGCTTTTTAGCAATAGTTTCCTGCTTTGATTTTTTTTTGCTTTCATAGTTTTGTTGGTTGTATGTGATAAAGTTAAAACGCCGAAATCTGCGTGAAAATTATGCGTTCAATATTTTATCAATTCAGGCGTTAACTATTATCGCCCGGTTATTTATATTAGCGCAGTATATGTCGCAATTACACCAGGTAGCACTCACGTTTATAAAAAGTATTGGCCCCAGTTCGGGGCGGATGCTTTTAAGTTACTTCGGCAGCGCCGAAGCGGTATTTAACGCCTCTCCGGCCAAACTGGTAAAAGTGCCGGGTATTGGCGAAAAAAAGGCCGGCGTAATGGATTTTAACGCCGCGTTGAAAAGGGCGGAAGAGGAACTGAAGTTTATTGAGAAAAACAATATTGATGTATTGTTTTATACCGATGAACGCTACCCAAAACGTTTAAAAACCTGCGACGACGCTCCAATACTGCTATACAGTAAAGGTGCCGCCGATTTGAATATGCCGAAAGTGGTTAGCATTGTGGGTACACGTAACGCTACGGAATATGGTAAGCAATTGTGCCACCAGTTAGCGGAAGAGTTGCAGCAATATAATGTGCTTATTGTAAGCGGACTGGCTTTGGGTATTGATGTGGCGGCGCATCGGGAGAGCCTTAAATTTAATATTCCCACTGTAGGTGTGTTGGGCCACGGCTTCGGTACCATGTACCCGGCCCAAAACCGCCCGGTAGCCGAAAGGATGCTGCAAAACGGCGGCTTGCTCACCGAATATCCATCGGGTACAATAGCGGCGAAGGAACATTTCCCGGCGCGCAACCGCATTGTGGCGGGTGTGGCCGACGCCACTATTGTTGTGGAGGCCAGTATAAAAGGCGGCGCCCTGATCACCGCCGAAATAGCCAACTCCTATAATCGCGATGTATTCGCGTTCCCCGGCCGTATTAATGATGAGTTTTCTGAAGGGTGTAACTTCTTGGTGCGAAACAATAAAGCCTCGCTGTTAACCTGTATGGCCGATTTAGCTTATATGATGGGCTGGGAGAAAAAAGATGAAGCGCAAGCCGTTCCGGAGCAACTAACCCTGCCCATTGATCTGTCGGCGCATGAACAGCAGATATTTGAGGCTATCAGGCAAAACAAGGTTCCGCTGGCTATTGATGAACTGACCATTAAAACCCGCATGCCGGCCAGTCAGTTGGCGGTAAACCTGCTGAATATGGAGATGCAGGGCTTTATCCGTTCCTTGCCCGGTAAAACCTATGTCATTAATTAACGTACACAACCAAAGATAAATCAGTATAAGACATGAAAAAAGGGATCTTAATTTTGGCTATTATGCTATCGGGCACAATAACATCTTATTCCAAAAATTTAAAAACAGATTTTACAATGGCAGCTGCAACAACCGACGCAAGAACGTTAAACCCTGCCCGCCATATTAGCGATACGGTTACCATGGTTGTTATTAACGACGCGTTTGTTAACCAGGTGCTCAACAGAGACCTGACCATATCCAATATATTGAAGGCCTATCATGTTATTAATACCTATGTAAAGCTGATCCCTAATAAATATAAAGCGAAGGTAAAAGATACGCTTATTACTTTTACCAAGGCCAAAACTACCTATAGCTTTTTAAAAACAAGCGATGGTAATACGCTTACAACTGCCAATATAGAAAGCAATACGATATCGACAGCCGGAATAGCGGTGGGCATATCAAAAGAGAGATTTGAAAAAATGATAGCCGTTCCACACGTTTCGGATGTAGTAATTATTGAGGATAAAGTGAAAACGCATCGCTTTGTCTATACTTTCAATGGTGAAAAGCTGGCCAAAATAGTTTATGAATCACCTTATCACAATTATTAGCTGGGGCTTAACCTTTTGTTGGATTATTTTTCCTGACAGGCAGATTATTATATAAGTAATACCCGATGCTCAATTATACTTAATTGCATCTTAAGTATGTTGACACTACGACACTACAAGCTTTACCTTATTAATGTTCCTTTGGCGAATCGTACCAGGCTAAATGGCCGGTATGAGTATGCACCAGTTTCCAGCTATCAAAATCAAAATCAATAAGCGCGGCTCCGGCAGGCGGCATGTCCCGTAATTCGCCCGTTAGCTCATAAAGCATCTGGCTCATGCCAGGGTTATGTCCTATTAAGGCTATAAAATTATATTCATCAGGCAAATCATTTATTATTTTGAACAGCGTATGGGTATCGGCCTCGTAAATTGCTTTGTTGGCCGAATTAGGTAAGATATTTAACACTTTCGAGATAATATTAGCAGTAGTTTGGGTGCGCAATGCCGGGCTTGTTAAAATATACTGGGGAATTAACCCGGCTTTCTTTAGCTGATGGGCCATAAACTCAGCCTCACGTATACCTCTGTCAGTAAGCGGCCGCTTAAAGTCCGTCATATCATGGCTTCCTGCCTTAGCGTGCCTTATCAGCAACAGTTTTTTCATCGAATAGCGACTTATAAGGTTAATTGTTTATAAAATTGATGACACGTTTTTCATCAATGTCTTTCATGCACTTAAAATGCCCCAGCGGGCAGGCGCTTCGCCCGAATTTGGAGCAGGGCCGGCAGGGCAGCTCAACCCCGGATATTAGTGCTTTATTTACCATATAAGGTTGTACGCCCAGTAACTCGGGCACGGTACTGCCCCATATTGATACGATGGGTTTGTTAAAAGCTTCGGCAATGTGTGTAAGGCCGGTATCAAAGCCAATAATACGCTCAGCTTTTGATATTAGGTAAACGGATTCATCAAGCGAGGTAATACCACAGGCATTATATACATGCGCGCCTGTGGCCTGGGCTATTTCATCGCCGTTGGTTTTTACATCATTGCCGCCTAATAGCACAACGGGCAGGTTTATTTTATTACAAATACTGATTGCCTTGTCATTAGGCATTCGTTTGGTAAAGTGGGTTGCACCGATAACAAACGCGATATATTGCTGATGGGTAGCCGGCAGCAATTCACTCAGCTGGTGGTCTTTCTTAATATAATAATCGATGGGTTTACCATCGTTTATCACGCCTAAAAATTGTACGGTTTTTAAATAGCGCTCTACCAAATGCAACGGTTTTACCAACTTAAGTTTGAATTTTAAGCTGAGCCATTTACTAACACGCTGTTTATTATAGGTTGATGATTTAATGCCCGTACGCAGTTTAATAATAGCGGTGCGCAGGTTGCTGTGTAAATCGATGATGTAATCGTATTGTTCGGCCTTAATCTCTTTTACCGTGGCCGAAAGGCTATCCTGCAGCAACAATAGTTTATCCAGGTAAGGGTTGTTGTCATAAATATACCGGAAGGCGGGCTTGGTTAAAAAATGTACTTCGACCCCGGGCAACTGCTGTTTAATGCACCTGACAACGGGGGTGGTATAAATAATATCGCCCATGGAGCTAAAGCGGATAACAAGTATCTTCATGCGCTGGTTATTGCCTTATCCTGTTAATAATACCGGTAGATGAAAAGCCATCCACAAAGCCGATCACTTTTACCTCCCCGCCGTTGCCCATCACCTCCTTTGCGCCCACAATGTTGGCAATGGTATAATCGCCGCCTTTAGCCAGCACATCTGGCAGCAGGGCGGTAATCAGGTTCAGGGGGGTATCCTCGTCAAATATCACTATGGCGTCAATAAAAAACATGGATGCCAGCAGCAGCGCCCGGCTATCCTGATCGTTTACCGGCCGGTCAGGCCCTTTCAACCGTTTCACCGAACTATCCGAATTTAGCCCAATGATGAGCTTGGTACCCAGTCCGGCCGCGTCGGCCATGTACGTGATATGGCCGGTATGCAGTAAATCAAAAACGCCATTGGTAAACACCACTTTTTCGCCACAAGCCTTCCAGGCATCTACCCGCTTTTTCAACTCGGAGAGTGTGGTTATTTTGGCCTGTATGTTTTGCTTTACCTGGTTCATGGTGTAAATATCTAATTATAGTTAGATTATTTGAAATGTGTCATTGAGGAGCGGAGGGGCCTATTTCTTCTGCTCCTTAAAAAACGTTTTTATCTCTTCTGCCGATAGCGCGTTCAGGCAGCGTTCCTTAAATAGCCCGCCTTTACGGGCGGAAAATACGCCGTATTTCATATCATGGAAACCTTCCTTACGGTGGGCATCGGGATTAATGGATAGCCATACGCCTTTTTCCACCGCGTATTTCTGCCAGCGCCAGTCCAGATCGAGCCGGAGCGGATTGGCATTGATTTCTATTACCACTTTATTGACCGCGCAGGCATCAATTACTTTTTTATAATCAATAGGGTAGCCTTCGCGGCTTAATAACAGCCGCCCGGTGGGGTGCCCCAATATGTTAGTATAAGGGTTTTCAATGGCTTTAATTAAACGGGTGGTCGCTTTTCCCTCGCTCATTTTAAGGTTGGAGTGGATAGAGGCTACCACAAAATCAAACTTCTTCAATAGGTCATCCGGATAGTCCAATGATCCATCACCCAGAATATCCGATTCGATGCCTTTAAAAATATGGAAGTCTGTTATCTTTTTATTCAGATGGTTAATTTCCTCGTGCTGTTGCAGCACACTTTCAATGCTCATCCCTTTGGCATAAAAGGCGCTTTTGCTATGGTCGCAAATACCCAGGTATTCCAGCTTCATCTCGTCGCGGCAATACAGGGCCATTTCTTCCAGTGTGTTTACGCCATCGCTCCAGGTGCTATGGTTATGGAGTGTTCCTTTTAAATCGAAAATTGTGATAAGGTGGGGGAGGTTTTCCTGGTTGGCAAGGTCAATAAAGCTATCGCCTTCCCTTAACTCGGGCTGCATATATTCCAAGCCGGCCTTTTTATAAATAATATGCTCGTTCTCTGGTAATTCAAGTGCGCTGCCCATGCGGCTTAAAACTATTTCGGTATGCTTATCCGTGCCTGTTTGCATAAACAAAGTTTTATGGAACTCCGCCTTTCTCACCACCACCAGATCAACTAACAAGCCATTCTCCAATTCGCCATTAATATGATCGTGATTAACGTTGATGTTTTGCAGCAGGCCCAAACTTTCCAATGCCTCAGCCGCTATATCATCATTCCGGCTGCCTACAACGATCACCAACTCGCTGATGATCTCGCATTTGCGCCTGTAATCGCCGGCAAACTCAATTAGTGCGCCGGGCAACGTGTCTTTTAATAATTGCAGTAATCTATCGGCCTCATCCTCAATCTGCGCGTACAGGAATTTACCGTTGCCCGCCATCCTGAACTCAATTACTTTACGTATTTCTTCCTGGGTTTTTAAGCCGAAGCCTTTGGCCTCAATCAAACGGTTCTCATTGCAGGCGTAATAAAGTTCGCCTACGTTTTCAATGCCCAAATCGTGCCAGATGGTGGCTATCTTTTTGGGGCCTATGCCTTTAATATGCAGCATTTCAACCACACCGTCAGGCGTAGCTGTCAGCAGTTCCTGTAGCTCGGTCATGCTCCCGGTTTCCAGTAGTTCGGTAATTTTACCGGCCATGCTTTTACCTATACCATCTATCTTTTCCAATTCAGCGTGGCTTTTACCGGCAACCTTATAGGGCAGTTTATCAATTTTAAAGGCGGCGTTGGCTATCGATTTTATTTTGAATGGATTTACCTCGTGCAATTCCATTAATTGGGATAATAGCCGAAGTGTCCGGGCGATCTGTTTGTTCTCCATAGGGATAATTAGACTATAAAAATACAGATTGAGCGGGAAAAAAGTTGTTTGTCTGCCCCCGGATTTTCAGGATTCGTTAGATTATCAGCATTTTCTGTGCAGAAACATATAATTATCTGTCTTCCGGCGGGAATTATCGGCAGGTTCAACCGTATAAAAAAGACACATAATCATGCGCCTCTCAGGCAAGCGCTTTTAACCATTTATATAAACGCATCAAAACGCAAAAACGTCATGCCGAACTTGAAACAAGTTCGGCATGATTGTATTTTTTAAACGCGATTGCCCTGATGTGCCTTTACGTTAATATCCTGCAATCGGTAAATCCCCTAATCCTGGTTCAGACATAAATTACTTTATATCTATATCAAAAGGCATGCGGGCCTGTGGGGTACGCATCATTTGGGTAACGGTTTTTATGCGGTCGTAATATTTGTAGTTTTCGCCCAGCTCTGATTGCATTACGTGCATTTTCATCTCGGCGGTTAAATTGGCGCCAAATCTATTGAAGATGCTTTTTTGCTCGGGATAAGTTACCAGCTTATAATCTTTAATACCGGCTTTCTTAGCTGCCGATGCAACCGCGTCATTAATATTGCCCAGGCGGTCAACCAGGCCAAGTTTCAGGGCCTGCGCGCCTGTCCATACACGGCCCTGGCCAATGCTGTTAATATAGGCTTGTGTTTTATGGCGGCCCGCGGCTACGGCTTTAGTAAAATCGTCATAGCCACGGTTTACCTGGTTTTGTAATATCAGGCGCTCCTGTGGTGTAAGCGGGCGGGATATATCACCCAGGTCGGCATACTGGCCGGTTTTTACGCCGTCAAAAGTAATACCCAGCTTATCATTAAATAGTTTTTGCAGATTAGGCAGGATAGCGAAGATCCCGATTGAGCCGGTAACCGTGTTAGGTTCCGCGAAAATGGAATCGGCAGCGCAGGAGATATAATAACCTCCCGATGCGGCATAATCGCCCATGGAAACAATAACCGGTTTCACTTTTTGGGTAAGCATTACCTCGCGCCAGATTACATCTGATGCCAGCGAACTGCCGCCCGGCGAATTAACGCGCAGCACAACCGCTTTTACTTTATTATCTGTACGTACTTTGCGTAAGGCTTTTGTCAGCCCTTCCGATCCGATACTGTTTTCATCGCCGGTGCCACCATTAATTTCGCCCGAAGCGTATACAATAGCTATGCGGTTGGATGATGATATTTTAGTATCGTCAACTTCACTGTTTTTAACTTCGCTTTTGGTATAGTCGCCCAGGTCAACGCTATGCTGACTGCTCTTTTTAGCGGTGCCGGTGCGGCTTTTTAATTCGTCAAGCACTTCGTCTTTATACTTTAAGCCGTCAACCAGCTTGTATTTCAAAGCATCATCGGCAGATTGTATGCGCAGCTCATTCGCGATATTGAACAACGAATCCTTATTCAATTTGCGTGCCTTGCCAATGCCTGTCAGGAAATGATCATATAACGAACCGAGGTAGGAGGTAACCTGCTCGCGGTTAGCGTCGCTCATTTTAGTTAATACATAAGGCTCAACGGCGCTTTTGTAGGTGCCTACTTTAATTACCTGCGCTTCAATACCCAGCTTGTCCATCGCGCCCTTTAAAAAGGTGACCTGCGAGCTAAAACCGCTAAAGTCAAAAATACCTTTTGGGTTGATATAAACTTTATCGGCAACCGATGCCAGGTAATAGGCCGGTTGTGAATATACTTCGGAATAGGAAACAATAAATTTCCCCGATTTTTTAAAATCTATCAGCGCGTTGCGGATCTCCTCGATAGTGGCCTGGCCCGATAGCATATTGCTTTCATCCAGGAAAATGCCTTTGATATTATCGTCAGTTTTAGCTTTTTTAATGTTGGCCAAAATATCATTCAGCCCAAGTACTTTATCGGTATTCAGCCCCAGAAAACCAAGATTGGATAATGGATTATTAGCGGTGCGCTCGGCAATGGAATAATTAATGGCAATATGCAGTACCGAATTGGACTCCACTTCGACACTTTTTTCATTGCCGGCAGAGGCGACGATACCCACCACAATTAATACCAATAAAAATGCTGTAAAAATGAGGCCTATAATGGTGGCGAGTACAAATTTGAAAAATTGTTTCATTAAAAAATATAATCTGTTTATCTATGCAAACTTAGCAATTCGGGATGGTATTACCGTTAAGAGCATTATACTTAATATTTGTTACAACATGAATGATGTTTTTTTGCTGTTAGGCAGCAATATGGGCGAAAGGTATTCCTTTTTGCAGCAAGCCATAGCGGGTATAAAACAGGAGGTGGGCGATATCGTTAAAACATCATCGGTATATGAAACCCAGGCCTGGGGCAAAACCAACGAGGCGGACTATTTGAACCAGGTGCTGCTGGTGCAAACAATGTTACAGCCATTGATGTTGCTTAACAGTGTATTACGGATAGAGCTTGATCTGGGCCGTAAACGGGAAGTAAAATGGGGCGCGCGCACCATTGATATTGATATTTTATTTTATAACGATACGATAGTAAATAAACCGGGGTTATTGATTCCGCACCCTGAAGTGCAAAACCGGAGATTTACGCTGGAGCCGCTTGCCGAAATTGCGCCCGATTTTATACATCCTGTTTTACATAAAAGCATGTTGCAGCTTAAAAACGACTTGCAAGATTGCTTGATTGTGAAAAAATTATAAATTTGAGAGAATAAAAAAACAATATGTCAGATACAAATCAGGATTTTGACCTTTCCTTCCTCTATGAAATAGCTGATGGAAGCAATGAATTTATTGTGGATTCGATTGATATGTTTTTGCAGCAAACTCCTGAATTGATAAGAATAATAGGAGAAGCTATTGCCGCTGGCGAGTGGGTTACCGCCGGGGGCGCCGCGCATAAACTTAAACCCAATCTGGGGTTTTTTGGTATGCTTGATTGCCAGGCTACCATACAGGATGTTGAACTGCTATGCAAAGCCGGCGGTCATGAACCCGATCAAATCAATTCGAAATTTAATGAGGTTAAGGGTATTGTTAGTAATAACCTGATTACGCTTGCTAAAATAAAAACCGAGAAGGAAGCTTTATTGTAGGTGAAAGGTGAAAGGTGAAAGGTGCTTTGCTTCGATTCACAAAAAACACCACGTCATTGCGAGCGTAGCGTGGCAATCCTCGGCAAGCAGAGCTACCTTATAAGACTAACCCTCAAGCCGGGGATTGCCGCGCCTCCTTCGTCGGCTTGCAATGACGTGATGGTTATCTCTGTTTAAAAAACATTTAATATTATTGAAAAGACCTTTAGCCGTTTACCTTTAAGCTTTTGCCTCTTTTAAAGTAAAACTATAGCTTTCCATAATTAAGTTAGCAAGCAGGCTTTTGCAGGCCTGATCAACTTTTTGGCGGGCGATATCCTCATTTTCGGCCTCAATTTCCAGGGAAATATGTTTGCCTATGCGGATATTATGAATTTCATTAAGCCCCAGGTTTTTCATACTACCGGTTACCGCTTTTCCCTGCGGATCAAGAATTTCTTTTTTGGGCATTACA
>Ga0164242_10000365_pt1 | contig 55855 bp, 55 predicted proteins | sample OricomgcompostMG_FD_108783 | JGI IMG/M metagenome (GOLD analysis project Ga0164242, IMG submission 108783) | Miracle-Growth compost microbial communities from Emeryville, California, USA - Original compost - Miracle growth compost (MG) ...
TACAAGCTAATCTCCTGAGCCTACGCTCGGGCAATTGGCGTGAGTTCACGGACCATGGAATCGGCGTCGTGATTTCTCCTTATGTCGTCAGTAAGAACCGGACGTCTGAATCCGGTGGCGACCCCGTTACCTACGACTGGTGCCAAGCAGTGAGTTGCCTCGGCGACAGCTTCAAGATAGTGCCTTCTACGCCACGCAACTCGGCTTTCTCGACCACGCCTCTCAGCCTCTGGTGTGCCGTTGCCATTACGCTTGCCACTACGCTCTGGGAATTTAGGCAACGCAACGGGGCCAAGGTGCTTCAATTTGGCAAAAAGAACAAGGTCGAAAAGGCCTGTAAGGGGCTGAGGGAGGTGGCATGGTACTACTGGGTTATCCACGGCTACAGTTTGGGCTCGTTTGTTTGGTGGTGGGTGTCGTTTGCTAGCGTCGCCGCCGATCCAGCAAACGCCGCGGTGCCTAGTCCAATCGGCTGGGTTGTGCCATGGAAGTACGCCGTTCTCGTGAAGTACCACCCTTACTCGTGCGCCTTCACCAACAGACGCCGGCCCAGGATGCTATCTTGGGGATTCAACGCGTTGGCATTCGTACAGTGGGTTGCCACCGTGTACGTCCTGCACGTCAACTTTTCCAGCATCACGCAGTCCTATCGACCCTTCCCATCCTACGACTGCACCACTTCCTTTCTGGCCGAGGCGCCGGGAAACTCGCCGTGCTCGACGGAGCATCTCTGTTCCAATCCGTGGCTCTTCACCCACCCGGGCTTCGTATATCGCAACGAGGGCCTGAGCCCCGATACCTTTATCTTGGTGTACTTCGCTATCTTTACGTTGGCGGCTGTCTTCCCACTCATAATGGCAGGCTTTGGGATACTAGTAGAAGTCGTCGGTGGAAGGCGATTGTCCTTCGCGCTAGTCAAGGAGATCCGGAAACAGGCCAGCGTGAATCCAACGGTAACGCTTGCGATCGCAGTCTGGTGCGGCGGCATTGTCTTTGGGTCCGTATTTACCGCCAACGTGGTACGCCGGAGTGGTCACGGTCAGGAGGCGCCCCTGACGTTGTATCCAGCCTGCAACGCAGTGCATGTTGCCTTGAGCCCTTGGAGGTTCTATCTGGACGTGGATAGTTACCAAAAGGCATTGCGAATTGCCAAGATGTGGTTCAATTCGTGAAATTCGTACTGTATTCTCACGACGAACCGAACCTATGGAAATCTTACGGATGAGGAATATCCTGAGGAGAAAGGCTCTCCCTTGTCCGCTTATTCTTTCCCCTCATCCTGTTAGTTTATCTACCCTCTTGGCGGCTCACCTAAATCTAGCATATTGTCCCTATTATTTCCAAAGAGTCTTCTTGCTGTAATTAGAGGTGTGTCGCCAACAGGTTATGCATCATCCCAAAATGGACCATTGCGTGTGCCGGGAAATTTTAACATAAAATGCATAACCCTGGACCTCCGGGCAATGATGCTGTAGAGTATTTGCTCCAGTTGAACATCTGATCTCCTTCGACCTCCGAGCCAACCCGTTTCGCATTTCCTTGAGGTATCCTATTCCCGAAACCCTCGGTAGGTTGACTCATAGTTACGGAATAACCAACTAGGATATAGTTTCCGGTTCTCACTCTCTCGTCATGAGTGAATCTACTTCGTACTGTTCATCATTCTGTTCCACAGCCGAAGTGACACGCTCGAACCCCACGACGTCGCCCGTATGGAACCGGGCATAAGTACGCGTCGCCAGTTCCTCCAGTTGGTCCATATCTTGCGTCTCAGTTCCTGAGACGCTACCAGAAAGTCCACCATAGAAGACTAGCGGTAGAGATGACGCCTTCCAAACAGGTTGGTCCCCCCCCCTATAGTTGGCAACGATCATGAATAACAAGAGCAGCGTGCTCAATAATAACAGAGCCGCTGGTAGTATAAGCCATTTCCAGTCGAACTGGGTGCACACCGTCACGCTGTTCACCGCGCCCAGAACATTAGAACGCATTTCGGTGCCGTTGCTGTAAGAGTATAAACTAGTGCCTGTCTCACGCATATTGTTTGTCACCAATGTTGCGAAGTTGTCCATGATACTTGATACCGAGCTACTATTTGCGCTACCGCCGGCCCAGAAGGGGTCTAGCCAGAAGGCAGAGTAGCAATGGAGGAAGTCGGGGGCCGTTGTCGTTCCACCGCACTTGCCGATAAAGACCGTTTCTCTCATGAAGTAGGTCAACGATCTGGCATAGAGACCGTGGAGTTTGTAAAGGCAGTCAAATGGGACGGTGACGTTGGTTCCATTGATGGCGACCGCCTCGAACCTGTGAGACTTTCCCACTAAGGAGAAATTACCCGAGTCGTAGGCTTGGCCGTCAAGCACACATGGCTCCTTTATGGCAGTGAGGTTTTTTATTGGGTTGTTCGAGGTACTACCAGAATCAGTTAACGACGCTAGTGTTGTAGACACGAGGGTTTCGTCGAGTTGACCATTGGTGACCGAGGCGTGGTAGTTCTTCAGACAGGGGTAAATGGCACACGAAACCGCCAGCGGGCGCATCCTCGATCTCTCGAAGCCGGGAACGTTGTTTGTAAAGCTATCAGCGCACGCGCTAAATAGGGGGCTATCGCTACAGGAGGCGGTTGTGAAGGTTAGGACGGACACGTTGAGGATAGCCTGTGAAGCAGCTGTGGCAAAGCTTGGTGTAAACGAGGAAGACGCCCAAGCGAAATCCTCGGGGTATCCCCCTACGCTAAGGCTTGACTGTTCGTTGGAGGTAGCGATCCAGAGCCCATTGGGTAAAGTGATATTTCCCACCCAGAGTTTCGAGTTCTTCGGCTTTGACACCCCGGAAGTTGTGTCGAGACAGCTACTGCAAAGTCCTATGGAAGAATGTGTGATACCTGCGTAGGCCTGGAAGGTGCAATTTCCAGTCGGGCAGGAGACAGGGACTACGGAATTGTTACTTCCAGGGGTTTTCAAGCCGTTGATCATAATGCCTTTGATGCTAAAATTGGGGTCTAAGATCGCAGCGGCGGTGCGTGCAAACTCCCCGGTGGCATAGTTGGCGGTTGGAATCGACGCGTTGGTGCCTGGAATCTGCTGCTCGCAGGCGTACGTTTTGATAGACTGCTGCATAAAAGGCCCAATGGCAAGCGATATTGTAGTTATAACCGTGCCGAGGAGGATGAGGGCATTCGACGGAGCTCTCAAGAGGAGGAGAAGTGCGCCGAGAGAGCTGCGACTAGCACTATCGATCCGGTGAAGGTCGAGGAGAGGTCTTGGATTTCTGAACCACATCCATCTCAATTGCCCGAGGACTTGAGCGACAGCGACTAATGTCGCAGCCCGGAACACGGTTGAGAGAAGCGCAACGACGGTGTTGAGGTTGATGCTAACGGGCCATTGAGGTATTGGCTGTTTGTTGAAATGGACCAGAATGGCAATGACCGCGGCAAGTATGCCCCAGGCAAGAACAAGAGACAGGATCTCCCAGCTCCAAGCCTTGATCACACGACGAGGGTGAGCGACGCCAAGGCGGGGCCTAGGCTGTGGCGGCGACAAACCATTTTTATGGTCCTCAGGTTCATCCCTCACTTCGGATGCTGGTGTAATTTTATACGGGCTCGTCGAGTTTTGCGCCATTTACGTACGCAATGAAGCGTTGCCACGGGGTGTGGGAAATGGCTGTCTTGAATGAAGATGTCGCTGTCGTTAAAGGAAACGGAGGTCCGCCGGTGGCGACAAGGAGCACGCTTGTTCTCCCTTCGCAATAATAATATGAGTCTTGGCGGCTAATAATAGACATCTGCGAGGGTTTGATGCAACATTTCTGGTCATTAGACAATCTTTAGTAGTCCTGGCTCTTCAACCCTGGGGCCCATCACCTCCTCCTCGAATACAGAAGGACGGAACGTAAGTACTTATAGAGAGATAGAGAGATATACCTCAATCTCTGTACTCCATTAATATACCCTCACATATAGGTGGTAGACTTTACACGCGTGGAGATGCTAGGATTATACTGAGGCCTCAGTCACTCGGTGCAACAATGCCCCGCGATTATAATCGGTCGTCTTAAACGTTGACTTGACTTATCCTGTTTGCTTGCCGCGATGAAGAGTAAACTTGTGCTGAGCTATACTATCTTGTCGGCTAAATATTGACTACCTAACTCTGCTCCCTTAGACTAAGACGTACGTATTTGCAACTTACTTACCTAAGGTAGGAATGAAGAGCTCAACAGTTGATCTGCTACGAACTTGCCTATGCTGCTGCATCTAATTCATCCAACCCCCCTTGTTCTATTTGAGTGTTGAATTAATTCTTCGCCAATAAACTTAGGTAAGTAGCTACGTTACCGCCTTTCTTCGAGGTAGGGTTTCTCAAGCCTAGGTAGTTTGTAAATTCTGCACTCAAATTCGTGCTAGCACCGAACAGACTGGGGACAATAGGGTCGATAAACCTAAAATAAAACACTTTTAATAGAAAGGGGGCCAGGCTGAGGGAGCAAGAAACGCGCCGTTTAAGTCAACATAGTAGACGCACGGAAAAAGATCGCCAACTGTCGCCGGAGAAGAGATCGGCTTCCTCCTTGGTACCCTACGGTCCAACGTACCTAGCGGAAAGTTTACAAGGCCAATACCGAACATCGCGCAACGGTGGTCATTACTTTGGAGTGGTCTGTTGATTCATTTGTCCAGTTGGAAGTTACTTAATCACGAATCTCGACTGGGCGATAGGCTTGGAACTCAACGTGTATATTGACTTAACTAATGGCCTGCAAGTGATCATCAGGCCAACCAACGCGTAAGTACGATAACGATGGGGAGGGGTGAATTAGCAAGCTAATAATTAGATTTGGGGTTCAAAGATGACCGTGTGCGGTATTATGTGGCGAAGTAGCATTTTAAGAGTATCTCGCTTCCATAACCGAACATGCCAGGAGGGACGGTCAACGCGGGTATCAAAAAGGAAAAGAGAACACTTCCAGGGAGCGACCTAGAGTCATTTTTGGGTCCAACGACTGGCATTGTGACTCTGCCGTGTGGCGCTTCAGGACTCCTTAGTCTCGGCAGTCTGGCTGTGTTCCTGGGCTCGCCCCTCGAAGCCGACCTTCTCCTCCTCGCTGAAGTTGTCGCGCTCCTGCCTGAGGACAGTGGCGCGGGTGTTATGGGTCTTCCAGGCCGGGGTTCCGAAGAACTTGACGCTGCCGGGCTTGGTGTCATCGAAGATCTCGTGGACCTCCTCGAGGGGCTTATTGGCGGTCTCGGGGAAGACGAAGAAGACGTGGATGAACATGGCGGCGCAGAAGACGGCGAAGAGGACGTAAGTCCTCCAGGTGATCTGCTCAAACGCCGGGGGCACGAAGTAGGCGAGGGCAAAGTTGAACGCCCAGTTAGAGGAGGTGGAGAGGGCGACGGCCTTTCCACGGAGGCGCAGGGGGTACAGCTCGGGGGGGTAGGTCCAGGAGACGGGACCCCAGGTGGGGGCGAACGAGGCGACAAAGAGATATGTTGAGGCAATAATGGCCTTGGCGGGAGGTCCGGTGACGGACATGCTCTCGCTTGGTGACTGGAATTCACCTGGCCTGGCCGGGCGGGAGTACACAGCGAAGACTCCGGCATTGATGCACAGCCAGAGGCACATGAAAAAGGCGCCGACCAGCAGAGTCGGGCGTCGGCCCCAAGCATCCATCCAGAGGAGGGCGGGGACGGTCATGACGACGTTGATGATGAACTGAATGCCAGAGGGCAGTAGCACATCCGCGCCGAGACCGGCCATGGTGAACACGTAGGTGATGTAGTACATCTAAAATGGTTGAAACGATTAGTTAAACGTGCCCGGCTCGTACACCATACAAAAGGCGCTAGCAGTAGCTTCAAGAAAGCTTACCATGACATTCATCCCGGTCAATTGGGACCAAATTTGGGTGAAGACTCCAATCAGGGTCCGGTTCAGCATCTTGGGGTGCAATAGCTCCAAGTAGGTGACATCGGAGTTTGCACGCTCGAACTCTACAACCTCACGGATCTCCTCGAGTTCGCGGGCGACGAACGGCGACTCGGCGTTCCCTTTGCCGTGAACGAGCACTAGCACAGCGGTGGCTTCATCCCAACGGTCCTTCTTGGCCAACCAACGTGGCGACTCGGGCAGGAAGACCAGGCCGAGGAAGAGGAGCATGGCCGGGATCATCTGCAGACCCCAGGGGAGTCGGAACGCGGCACTCCCGTCGATGAAGGAGGAGCCGTAGCAGATGAAGAACATGATCAAGATGCCCCAGGTGATGGCCCACTGCTGGAAGCCGACTAGACGACCTCGCTTGGAGGGAGGGGCGAGCTCGGAGATGTAGACGGGAACCTGAGCGGAGCAGATTCCGACGGAGAAACCGTTGATAATACGGCCAACGGCGAGCATTGGAATGTTCTGAGACGCGCAAACGATGACGGAGCCAATGATCCTGAGATAATTAGTTAGCTGCAAACCGGACCAGGGGCTTGCTGCTTCGCTAGGGGCGACGCCTTCGGTCAAACTCACCAGATGATGGAGCCGATTTGGATCGATGTCTTACGGCCGAAGATATCGGAGAGGAAACCGGAGACCAGGGCGCCTAGCCAAGAACCTCCGGGCATGGCAGCGGTGATGCCGCCCTGAACATCGGGCCTTGGCCCCATACATTCGCCCTTCTCATTGAAGCCCACCTCGTTGAACTGGCAGAGATATGGCTGCGTGGAGATAATCGCCGACATGGACGAGATATCGAAACCAAAGAGACCACCGCCTTAGGGAAGGAGCAAAGCAGGATTAGCATAGCTTCTGGGCGAGGGGGGCCAGCACCGAGTGGGCGCGCCTAGGTCGCGATGATGTGATCGTCGACGTGTTGCACTTACCGATGACGGCGACGGCCGCGATGAAGTAGATGTTGCCGACTTGATACATCTTGTCTCGGATGCTCACGGCTGTGAGAAAGAAAGGGGAGTCCCTAGATGTGCGGAGGTAGACAACGAGAAGAAGAGGAGGGGAGGGGAGGCAGATGAGGGGGACGGCGGGGTTGAGGATTCCTTTTATGTGAAACCCCCAGCTGGTGCGGCAAGAGACAGACGCAGGTTGAGAGTGGAGTACACGAACAGGAAGGAGCTTATTTGAGTGCTACTTGACTTACCGGGATGCTTCCACTTCTGGGAGGCCCGACTGGGGGTTGGGACGACATGGAAGCTACATGGAGGGGAGCTACTGGTCTAGAAGCCGAGACGAGACGAGAAAGCACGAGTCGAAGCCTGCTTGTCTTACTGCCTGCCTACCTTACGCGCACAGGTGTGAAGACCGGGAGGGGGTCGCGCCGTTGGCAGCCATGCGCGAGGTAGCACCGGGAGAGCCTCGCACGGTGCGGATCGTGATGGAGCAGATGACTACCCATTCTGGATGCTCCAGGCCGGACGAGCTGCCTCGAAAGGGAGCATCGCCAGTAGCTTTGGTTGGATGTGGCCGAGGCGTGCCTCCCCGACGGCAACGTGTAAGGAACTGTGGGGGTGGACGGTAGACAACCTGGGGAGCCGTTCCTCCTCGGACCCAATCTTTAACAGGCGAGTGGGCATGGGGTCATAGGCATATCATGAGGTACCCGGGATGAGAGGTGGAGGGGGCAGATCTGTACGCAGTCAGCACTCTCTCGGCGGCTCCCTCTCCATGTTCGTTTATTTTTTTTGGGTTTCGTTATGGGCGTCCCCGCAAAAGGAAAATGAGAAGGCAAACGAGCTTCAAGCGCCATGTACCGCCGAGCCAATTAGCGTCGGGAATGGAAGTGAGCTTTACCCACCACAACCAAATCCAAACCATCTTTAAAATGCCCGACAAGGGTCCGTAGCCAATTGGGCTAACGGGCCATGATTAGCGCTGTCGATCCCCGGCTTCTGAGTTACGTTACCTGCAACGCCACGGGCGAAGTGACACCGTCCTCCCCCAAACTCTCCAAACTCACGGGGTGGCGCAAAACGGGGTAGAAATCCGGGGGAGGCGAAGAGGGAGCGAAACCCTCGCAATTCGAAAATCGGTTGCTAAAGAGAGAGTTTGATGCCCGCCGGTGCTACACGGTCTGCCTGGGACTGCAGATGGGGGTTTCCAGCCCGTACATGAGCCCCGTTGAACACGCTGCTGGCAATACGAAACCTGGGCGACCGCAGGCCGACATGCTTCACTAGACCTATCCGCAGGCGATGTACTGGTACGGACGCAAGACACCTGCACGTGGTTCGGGTCTGCACCCGGCGGGTTTAGAGTTTCCCCTAAAAAGGCAGCTAATAGAGTGAGACTGTTGAGCTGCTGAAGAAGGATGGTGGGTAAGTCGCCTGGTAGCCATCTTTGCATCCTGCCCACCTTTTCGTTCCTGTACATTCTAGTGTTAATAGAACGCGACGGGATCTGAAGGAAAATGGGGGTTGTCAGCTCTTCCACTCATATACTTGTGTCGCCCCAGAGAACATTGCTCACCGTCGCAATCATCTTTCCCTCGACTCTCCTAGATGACACTCTTTTGACGACCTTCCGTTTTGTCTTCTCCGTTTCCTGCGTGCCCGTGTATGTCGAATCTCTTGGCGCCAGTGCGTCCCCTTGTCTTCTTGCATTTTCCATTCCTCGCCCGTTCGCGAAAACGCCTCCCGCTATTAGTGTAGTGCGGCATCTACTGCCGTTTGGAGGGTTGGAGGGGTGGTGTGGTGGCGGCCCACATCCTGCAATAAGAAATTCCCCGCAAACATGCCGGAAGTCACTCTGAGTGACTACAGCATGGATCTCGTTTTACTGACGTCAGGCAGGCCCTCCCCTCAGCTGCCCGCTTTGATATTTCGACACGCCTGATTGGCTGTCACCCACACAACTCAAACAACAACGGGCCGATAGCATGTGCCAGTGAGAAAAGCGGATGGAACACGAAGCTCCTCTGTCTGCAAGGAGCTTGGGAGCGCAAGACGCCGGCGGCCGAGGCGAGAGCGAGAGCCTTGGACAGCCGTTGTATCGATCGGGCATTGTACCCAGTTCCCGCCAATCATCAGCATTTTCGGCCGCCGTTTCAGCGAGGGCTTGCATCATCGTATCGTCGCCGTCCATTCGCGATCTCGCATCGCAAGATGATGGTGAGGCATGACCTCGCCGGCCATGTAGATGTATGATGTCGAGAATTCGGCTGTCGAACTCATCGCATGTAGTGCATGACCCGCTGACCAGCGACCATGGTCAAGGAACAATGAAAACTTTCTAGCGGTGAGCTACAACTCCGTAACGCCTGGTCAGGAGGACCGGGCTAGTCGTGTGGGCTTCCCATGCGTTGTCGGAATCACATCTGCTTTTAGCTTGGATGCCGCAGATCGAGAATCCTTCAGCATCGCCAGTTCGGCATTCTCGCCTCACTAGGCACCAGGAGATAGCGCGGGAAAAGCATGGATACAAACGCGTGGTCGGAGCCCTGGCCGAGGGAAAGTCTCGGCACTCATGAACCGAGAGGTGGGTGTTGGTGCTGCACTTACGTCCTCGTGAGCAGCCAACAAGGCCTTTGTCCGAATGCACCGTTACTGGTGTCGGCCTTGTTAGTACTGTTGATTGGATACCCAACCGAATTCCAGTAAAAATAGCAACCAGCTCAAAGCTTGATCTTATACCTAACCCCGTTTCCCGGAAATCGTTGGATCCGCTCTCGACACCTGTGCAACCATCTCTCCTGGGATAGTTACCATGACCACGGAAACTTGTGGCACCATCTCTCCTGGGACTAGTTACATTGACCCCGGAGATATCGATTAATTATCACTTCACTGTCCTGAAGGGCACGAAAAACGTGCGATGTGTAAACTCGGGGTTTCACTATCCCGAAAGACGATGGCCTGAGTGGCCTGACTCGCATGGTGGATGCGGCAGGGGAGGTGGCATTGAAGTCCGAGTCTTTCGAGCGCTGACATTCGCGACATCATCAGTTCTCCCCGGAGTTGGCCACCGGGTGCCGGAAGGCCGAGCCATTCGGTCCTATTGAGAAACCCGGCGACGAGAACCTGGACTTGTTCGGTCGCAGGATTCCTCGCGCGTTGGAGCCCGTGGGGCACCGCCGAGATGATCCACCCACTTGTAAAGGTCCGATTTCGTTCATCGAACGATGCTGGATGTGCTTGCGTATTGGTGCACAGCGCCCGTAGTGTACTCCCGTGTCGAAGGGTGGGGAAAGATACCTCGGAACGTTACCAACTGGCTGGTTGGGCTCCCAGATTCAAGGGCGAGTGTTTCGCATGTTGTTGTAACGACCCGAACACTTTTGACAACTGCAGGCTACTTGTGAGGTACCTGTTGGCACGATGACAGTGGAAATGGGCAGAACCAAAAAAACAGTCGCCAGTTTGTTAGTGTTGTTAGTGAATTGCCCAGACTCCGCTGTGCAACGTAACTTTTCATTTCGTTGGGCTATTGGTGGGGTCCTCATGGGTCACGTGATCACCCGTTAGTGAGGCACCATCGCGCCTCCACCCGCGCGTCGACTTCAACTTCCTTGACGAGGCGCGGCGCGGCGGAGTGAGACTTTTGGCAATCGCAGATGCTTGCCCGGGTGACTGAGTACTTTTAATGTCGAGAATGCCGGTATCAAACGGATCGTCATCTACCGGCAAGCGTCCTGCCGCTGAACATGATCCTTCCATTTCTCCCCCGCCTACGAAACGCAAGGCCCAAAGCACAATCTCTAGTATGGCATCTATATATATATGGAACACCCGTGCCGTTCCCATTTTGCTGACCGCGCCACTGCCTTAGAGACTGCCGTCGCCAATTTCTTCACCCCCGCATCGCAGAAGCCAAAGGACCGAACCACGTGGACCGAGCGGAGTCCCGACGAAGCCGCGCCGGCAACCTTGCTAGTTGCCAAATACGTGCCGGAGCGGGGCGAGGAAGGGCCGCCGTCGAAACGGCGGAAGATTGCCGCCTTTGATCTGGTTCGTGCCATCGCGGCGCTCATTCCGGTTGAATCCGAGGACTGACCTGGAATAGGACTCTACCCTGATCACGACGGCATCCGGGAAGCGGCATTCTGACGACGCCGCAGACTGGAAATGGTGGGATCGGTGTGTGCCGTCGCGGTTGAAGCAGTTGTATAATGAGGAAGGGTAGGCGATTTTGTACTCTCTCACGAGGCACTGCCCTAGTCTTGTTGACACTTGCCACTTCCAGGTATCGAGTCGTGATTCTCACAAATCAAGGAGGGCTCACGCTCCACCCCGATCCGAAGTCTAAAGCGCCCAAGAACTTGGGCAAGAACAGAGTCACCGCATTCAAGCAGAAATGCAGTGCAGTACTCAGCCAGCTCGATATCCCGCTCACATTATACGCGGCTACGGAGAAGGATATGTTCCGCAAACCCCGCCCCGGCATGTGGGAGGAAATGCGCGACGATTACGACCTCGCTAAGCCCGACGTAGACCTCGAGCATAGCGTTTTCGTGGGGGATGCTGGCGGCCGGATGGCCCACGTGAAGGGGGGCACGGCCATCCCCAAGGACTTTAGCTGTTCTGATCGCAACCTGGCCCACAACGTGGGTATTGACTTTAAGACACCTGAAGAATTCTTCCTTGGGGAGCCGCCACGAGATTTTGCTAGAGATTTTGACCTGGCTAAATTCCCGTTCGTCGGGGACGGCGAGGATGGGACTACGTTTGAGAAGAAGTATGACCAGGAGATCGTACTCTTCTGTGCCCCACCCGGCGCAGGCAAGAGTACATTCTACTGGAAGCACCTTGAGCCCCTGGGATACACCCGTGTGAACCAGGATGTCTTGAAGACGTAAGTCAATCTTCTAACACGTGTTGCTCTGATCACTTTGCGAGGGATTGGCTACTCATAACCGGTCAGTAAGGAGAAATGCTTTAAGGCTGCGAATGACTACCTGCGCGAGGGAGAGTCCATCGTGATCGGTAAGGATATGCCCTGAATACATTGACATCAAGACGTTAGTTAACCGACTTAGATAATACAAATCCTGATCCTGATACCCGAGCGCAATGGGTCGAGCTGGCACGAAAGAACGACGTTCCGATTCGCTGTGTCTGGATCCGGACGCCCAGCCATCTGTGCGAACACAACAATGCGGTGAGGTCGTTGAACAAAGCGGTATGTGGTACAGCCGATGTATGGTCCTTCCCGATGCATGCTAACGGCGCATATAGCTCAATCCCGAGTCGAGGTCATTGCTACCCAAGATGGCATTCAACAGTTTTGCCTCGAGGTTCAAGGAGCCAAAGGCACAAGAGGGCTTCGACGAGATCATCCAAGTGGATTTCAAGTTTCGGGGGACCAAGGAAGAGTACGAGATTTGGGGGCGATATTGGCTTTGAACAGTAGCCATTTGCCTCGGCCTTGTCACTATCCATCTCTGCGGCTGCTCCACCGGTCGAAGCTGGAGTGGTATGGCAAGAGTATGCTTGTTGACTTATGTCTGTACCTCTTCAACTCGTTACGTAGACCTCGTTTACGAGCATCCACGCCCGATACTTGGGAACTCCATTACCGTTCAAAGTTGATCCCGCCCGGAACTGAGACTCTTCGGCATTTTAGAGATCTTCATGGTTGAGTGTGACCCGGCGCGCTTTCGCATGCCGGTTCGTCACGCGAGCTTTAGGAATTCTCCGCAATTTCACGGTGTCGCCCAACGTTAACAAGCTACGGATCTAAGCATAATGTTGACCGAGAAGAATGAGTGACTCTCCGTTCACCTACTAAGGTGATCCACAACCCCTAACCAATGCCCTACTATGGACGTTTTCCGTCAAATGCGCTAGATCCTCAGAGATTAACTGATTAAATGATAGTTTGGAGGCCTTCTGGAATCCCGACTGACTCTCCGTTCCTCTGCACTGTTGTAACGCCGAACTTGCCTAACCTTTGCGCCTGATAATCGCCTATCACATGTCATTGGGCTATTTGCCACTTGTTTTCTTCTGCAGTCCTGAGCCTTACTCTGAGCTCTTGTCCTCCGGGTTCTTGGCCTTGTCCTTGGCGCCATCCTGCTTCTGCTCGGCACCCTTCTTGTCTCCCCCTTCGGTCTTCTGCTTCTTCTTTTCATTCTCCTCCTCCTTCCGCTTCCGCTCCGCTTCCTTCTTCTTCCTGATCGCCTCCTTCTCCTTCTCCTCCTGCTCTATCTTAGCCCAAGCCTCGTACGGCTCGGCGCCTTTGGTCGATCTCTCCTGCAGCCGCGCGGTCGACGACTCCTTATCCTTGCCGATCTTCGCCCGGCCTACTAGGCTGACGAAGAGGGCCATGCCGACGACTAGGGTCAACACGAAGCGGTAGGTTGCGTACCAAGGCGGGGCCCAGCCACGGGTTGCTGCCCGAGCGTCGGCGAAGTACAGCGCCACGAAGGCGGCGAACTGGCCTAGGAGTGCCCACTCGACTGGGAGGAACAGCGTTGGCCAGGCCATGGCCGGGGCTAGGACGCCGACGCCGTAACGGAAATTAGTTCGTGGACTCGAGGGAGTTCGCTCGGCGAACTCGAGACCCCAGTGCACGGCGCCCAGGAAGGAGATGATGATCGCGCCGTAGCCGAGCTGGATCGGCTCGAGGAGCTGCAACCACTGGGCGGCTGTGTCGTGCGAAACTGAGAGACTGTTGAAGATCTTGGAGCTTGTGGGCAGCGTCGTGTTGAGGTCCCAGGTGAGGTACATGGTTGAAAGTGAGGTAGCGAGGTAAGGGAGCGTGCCGGCTAGACCGAGCACGAGGGTCTTCCGCGGGACGGCGTTGAGGGCGAAGTCCTCGGCTACGGTGCTCTTGACGAGGGTGGTTAATTAGCGGGATGAGGCTATAGTTTTTTTGCGGGTGTGTTGTCTTACAATGTCGGCCTTTACGCCATGCAGAACGTCTGGCTGGTCCCGCTTGGCTGACTGAGAGTCGTCTTCGGTGGGCTCGAAGAATGGGCGCACCGTGGACTTGCTAGAAACACGGTCTGGGTCTGGTTCTATCTTCTTCTGGGCTACCTCACTCTCGAACTCCTTGTCAATCTTTGTCGGCTGCTCTGGCGGTTTTGTGGAGAGCCCCGCGCTCCGTATCGCGGGAAGCAACCCCGGGCGAGATACCCTTGGCCTGGATAAGAGGGCCGTGGAGCTGGTCAATCTAACTGTTATTGCCGGTCGAGTAGCCGGGGCCCTGATCGCCGAGAGTGACCTCGCGGAGGACCGCAGTAGGGGATTCACGCTGCGTAACATGGTGTCTACGTGAAGCTCGAGGAAGCTTGGACTGGTGCCGGAGGGTTTGTCTAAGCCGCCAATTGGCTTCGATCTGGGTGCTCAAGAAGGATGCGCAGGTGGGAGAATGGGGCACAATTGAGGAAAAGGAAAGATGTCTATTCTGATTTCCTCTAATATTCCTTTCAACATGCTGCTGGCCATGATTGCTTCCGGTTTGGCGAAACTCTTCTCCTCGCTCACTCTCTCGGCTTCAGAGTGACGTAATGATTCAGTCCCCAATGCAAGCACCAGCTTGGAACCTGGAAAGCACGGGCCACGACCAGCGGGGTGAGATGAAGTGCTCTGTCAACCCTCCCCGTGTTTATATGGAAATATGCCCCCGCAAATCAAGTGGAAGACTCGACAGAGTGGGCAGCTTGATGTTCGCGGGTTGGGCCGTAAAATCCGCAACGATTGTGTGGTATTGGGATTTGAAAGATGACAGTATCTGCGATAGCATAAATCTAAGACCGCTGCCCAGTTATTTTAGTTCCTGGGGTGACCTATTCTGAGGGAGGAGCTCACGATTTTCGGAGTGCGTGGCGGAGCGTATTTTGCTAGATTTACCCCGCTCGTGGGTTCGAATTGAATACCCCTGTTCGTGCTGCCCGACCTGACGTCTCTGGAAGGATCAGGGAAAGCGGCGGAAAGAGCAAACGACGACTGTCACCAGTCCCCCGATCCGCCACGACTCGATTAGCGGTGCGGTAAACCTTTCACCAACACAGCCGGGACGACGACCATCCCCTTAAACGAGGAAAATAAAGAAACAAGCCACCCATTGACCTCCATTTGCGGGCCTTTGAACGAAGAGGTAGCCAGCGAGACGCGTCACTGCCGAGGGTCGGCCATCTCACGATCGAGAGGGACAGTGTCGAGAGGAGTCGCCCTGTTAATGACACGAGTGGTAGCCGGGCTACATTCCGTTTTGCCGTATCGACAGCCGGAATCGATACTCCTCCGTCCCCGAACCAGCGCTGCCACCGCCTCCGATTTCCAGCGCTCTGGATCACCTCCAATGAAGCCTCGGCAAGCCCCTCGATAGACGCCAGCACGAGAAACCCAGCCAGGGTCAACGGCGCACTACATTCACAATGTTAGAAGGTCTAGTCGCGGGCCTCCTGAACCGCTTTCTGGGCATGTACGTCAAGAACTTTGACCCAACCCAGCTCAAAGTCGGTATCTGGTCAGGCGATGTCAAACTCCGCGACCTCGAGCTCCGCCGCGAAGCCCTCGACCAGCTCAAGCTTCCCATAAACGTCATCGAGGGCCACCTGGGCCAGCTGACGATCATCATCCCGTGGTCCAACCTGGGCGGCGCGCCCGTCAAGGTCTTCATCGAGGATGTCTTCCTGCTCGCCTCTCCGCGGGAGGAGGCAGAGTACGACGAAGCCGAGGAGGACCGTCGGAAACAGAGGGTCAAGATGGAAAAGCTCGACTCGGCCGAGCTTCTCAAGGAGAGGAATCAAGAGGGCCTCAGTCAGGAAGAACAGAAGCGGACGCAGAGCTTTACCGAAAGTCTCGTCACCAAGGTTGTCGACAATCTGCAAGTCACAGTCAAGAACATCCATGTCAGGTACGAGGACGCGATATCAGCCCCGGGTCACCCCTTCGCGTTGGGTGTAACTCTGGACGAGTTCAGCGCCATGAGTACCGACGGCGAGTGGAAGCCCATGTTCATCCAGGATCCGACCAAAACCACACATAAGCTCGCCACGCTGGGAGCTTTGGCCGTATATTGGAATACGGACACAGAGTTGTTAGGACCCGGGCGCGAGGTTTCTACACCCGACAGCGAGCAGATGCCACACGATGAACTGCTCGGCAAGTTCAAATCCATGATCGCCAAAGGTGGCGAGGAGGGCGGGTCGACAGGCAACCACCAATTCATCCTCCGGCCTGTAAATGGCCAGGCAAAAATTGAACTTGATAAGACGGGCGACGTAAAGGTGCCCAAGTTCAAGGCGAACCTATTATTCGACGAAATTGGTTTGGTTTTAGATGACCACCAGTACCGCGACGCTCTCATGATGGTCGACCTGTTCCACTACTTCGTTCGCCATCAAGAGTATAAGAAATATCAACCAAAAGGAGTAACGGCGAAGGAGGATCCTCGCGCGTGGTTACAGTTTGCCGGGAATGCAGTGCTCAGCAAAATCCACGAACGGAACCGGAGGTGGTCCTGGGATTACTTCAGAGAACGACGTGATGATAGGAAACGATATGTTGAGCTCTTCAAGAAGAAGAAACAAAACCAGCAGCTCTCGTCTGACGAGAATGACGACTTGAACAGACTCGAGTGGAAGCTAGACTACGAGGACCTGCGGTTCTGGCGGTCGCTGGCCCGGAACGAGCTGAAGAAGGAGAACGCTGAAGCCCTGAAGAACAAGACCACAGCCCCACCGCAACAAGAGCAGGGATGGTTCGCCTGGGCGTGGGGTTCAAAGCCACAAGAGCAGCCGGCCGACGACACCGAGAACACCCAAATGACCGAGGAGCAGCGGAAGGAGCTGTACGAGGCCATTGACTGGGACGAAAAGGCGGCCTTGGCCGCAGACATCGACCTTCCGCGAGACACAGTCAAGATGCAGATTGAGACCTCTCTTAGCACCGGTAGCTTTACTTTGAAGAAGAACCCGCATGGCAAGGCTACGGACCTGCTAAGCCTCCATTTTGATGTGTTCAAGGCAAAGGGCCTGAAGCGACCGGACTCATTCCTGGCCAACCTTAGCCTCGGTGGCCTGCGCGTCAACGATGGCACCACGCCGAACAGCCTATTTACCGAGATCGTCCGGGTCAAGGACGCTCCCGATATCAAGAAGCAGAAGCGACTGTCGATTGCCGAGCTAGAGCAGAAGAACCAAGAGCCTTTCTTCCAGTTTGAGGTCGAGCAAAACCCCCTCGATGACCAAAGCGACGTTGCCTTAACCGCTAAATTAAAGCCACTCGAGATCGTGTGGAACCCGAACCTCGTGCTTGGTGTAATGGACTTCTTCAGGCCGCCGGAGCGACACATGGAGTCCATCACGGCTCTCATGGAAACCGCCGGCGCTACGGTCGAGGGCCTGCGCGAACAGACCCGTTCCGGTCTGGAGTTCGCGCTGGAAGAGCACAAGACAATCAATGCCAAGCTAGACCTACAAGCGCCGCTTATTATCATCCCGCAGAGTATTACCACGAAGAGATCCACTTGCTTGATTCTAGACGCCGGCCACATCAGTGTAAACAGCGAGCTAGTCGACAAGGACACGATGAAGGAGGTCCAATCGAAACAAGCCCAGACGTACACTGATGAGGATCTCAGGAAACTAGAATCGCTCATGTATGACCGCTTCACCGTGAAGCTTACCTCTACGCAGTTACTCATCGGACCCTCCATCGAGGAGACGAAGAAGCAACTTACAGAAAAGAATGAAGCGGATCCGATGCATATCGTCGAGGAGCTTAACGTTGATTTTGTGGTCGAGATATCCATCCTTCCCAAGGCCCCTAACCTCACAAAGCTCAAGGTCTCCGGCCACCTACCCGTCCTCCAGGTGACCGCATCAGATGCAAAATACAAGAGCCTCATGCGCATTATTGACGTTGCCATCCCGAAGCTTGACGGTACCCAGTCGCAGCAGCAGATGGCCCAGGGTAGTAGCCAGGTTGGGAAGCGACCTCGAGGCCTTAGCTCGGTGTCGACTCGCTCCCGGAAGGAAGATGACCGTAGGCAATCGTCGCAGTTCCTACCCTTCTCGACACAACAAACAGCCATCATCCTCAGTGACGACGATCTTGACGACGACAACGACCAATTCGAGGACGCGAAGGATGGTTCTGGCCACGAGAAACTGAGAATGCAGCAGCGCACTTTCGAATTCAAGTTTGCCGTGGACAAGTTGCAGGGTTCCCTCTTCCGCAGCGATCCGGACGGCAAGCGGCCTGACCAGTTGTTGGTTGAGTTGGTTGCCGAGCACTTCGACCTCGAGTTCTACCTTCGGCCTTATGACATGGTCGCCGAAGTCTCCCTCGGCTCCGTAACGGTGGACGACTTTGTCGATAACCCGCCCGCCGAGTTCAAGTCTATTGTAACGTCTGGCGATGTTGAGGATCGAAAACAGCAACGCGATCTAGTACATGTCAAATATGTCAAGGTCAAGAAGGATTCACCGGAATTCATGCCGGTGTATGAAGGCGTTGAAACCAACGTCACTGCCGCTATTTCCACGATCAACCTTGTCGTCACTCGGAAGACTTTGCTTACGCTGCTCGACTTCATCCTAGCCACATTCACGAACAGCAACAATAACAACAACGCAAATAATAGGTCACAGAAGGCGATTACAGACACCGATTCTGAGGTAGATATCGAGGTAGAGCCGCCATCGCCAGCGCCGCAGCAGAACGAAGGCGGGGCTATCCGGGTCAAGGTTGACCTCAAGAGTATCAGGCTGATTCTCAACAACGATGGGATACGACTCGCCACTCTATCGTTCAACCATGCTGACGTCGGGGTGTTCCTCCTTGGAAAGACCATGCGTGTTTCCACCAAGCTTGGCGATCTCAGCCTAGTCGACGATGTAAATCAAGGAGTATCCGAGGAGTCGGCTCTGCGGCAGCTCATCACTATTCAAGGCGACGGCCTCGCCGACTTCCGCTACGAGACATTTGATACCAGCAATCCGGAGCAGTATCCAGGCTACGACTCGTCAATATACCTCCGTGCCGGCTCTCTCAAGCTGCAGTTCATGGAGGAGCCTTTCCGCAAGATTGTTGACTTCCTCGTCAAGTTTGGCAAAATGCAAGCCATCTATAACGCAGCACGGCAGGCAGCCGCGAACCAAGCCAACCAGCTTCAACAAAGCAACAGCCGTATCAAATTCGACGTCGTTGTCAAGACACCCATTGTTGTCTTTCCTCGGGTCGTCATGACGGGGCGCCCGAAGAGGGATGTGATGACTGCATATTTGGGAGAAATTTACGCGCAGAACAAATTCGCTCCCATCGACGATTCGGAGAACGCAGAGCTTGCCATGAAGATTTCCGCTGGAATTCGTAATATCAAGCTGACATCGTTGTTCCATTATCCCGGAGACAAGTCGGAAGAACTTGAACTCATCGACCACGTTGACCTGGGTTTCGATATCACCTACGCTGAGCACAAAAAGGGGTCGAAGAGGCCGGACTTGGAGACACGGGGAAGCATGACGGGCATCAATCTTCGCATCACGCCGTACCAGCTCGCATTCCTTCTCGAGGTGTCTCGATCCGTACCGGCCGTGTTCTCGGGTGATCCGAGTGAGAGAGCGGAGGAGGCTGAGAAGGAAGTTGACACTGCGACCCTTGAACGTGCTCGGGGGGGGCCCAGCGTGGATAGCAGCGGAAATGGCAACCACCTGGTTGACCTGCGTCCCGAGCTTGACCCGGCGGCAGAGACCTGGACGGCATTGGACCTTGTCTTCAACGTGGACATGATTGGATTGGAGCTGATAACTGCCCATCAAGATCACCCGGTGGGGAATCTTGACACGGCCAGCCTGAGCCGCTTCTCGCTAGATAAAAGCAGGCTGAAAACACGGATGCTCTCAGATGGAAGCTTGGAAGCCGAATTCGTTATCCAAGCCTTCACGATCCACGACAGCCGACCAACGGAGACCAACAAGTTCCGGAGGATCATGGTGAGCAGGAACAAGGATGTGCAGCAATTCATGGCAAGTGTGACAATGAGTGGCGGCAAGAGGCGCGATGTCATCGCTATGGTTGCTATCGACAGCCCGCGCATCATCTTTGCCCTGGACTACCTCTTCGCCATCCAGAAGTTTGTCTCGGCCGGGTTGCAAGTCGATGAGCCTGTCAACATTGATGCCGACAGCTCTGCGGGCACTCCGGAAGATATGAGCGATGCAGACTCCATGCAGGTCAGCTTCACCGGCAGGAAGTCCCAGAGTAGCGCCAATAGCACCAGGGGCAAGCAGCTGCAACAGGACGGCGAGGGAGATGAGGGCAAAATGAATATTTCGTTCCGAGTGAACGTCGTAGATGCCCAGGTCATCCTCATCGCCAATCCGATAAGTCCGACCTCGGAGGCTATTGTGTTGGGCACTAAACAGGTTCTCCTATCGCAACAGCACGCATTGACCTTCCAAGTCTCCGAGGTTGGCATGTTCTTATGCCGTATGGACAGGTTCGATGACAGTCGGCTAAGGATCATCGACGACTTCTCGATTCAGATGTCCATGGACAGCTCTCAGCCGCAGCTAACAAACATCCATGTGGAGATCCAGCCATTGGTGCTTCGTCTATCGCTGCGAGACGTCCTCCTAGCTATGCAAATTATCAGCAAGGCGTCTGAGATGACTAGTGGCGAGCCCCAGGATCAGAAAGTGAGCGCAGCAGACGAAAAGGCCAAACAGCTGAGACGAGCTGGTCTGAAACAACGAACCGCCAGTGGCAAAGGCCAATCGACGATAGGTGCCTCGAAATCGAAGGTGGCTACCACGGCCGGTACCGTCGCCAAACGCGGGTCTCAACCTTCTTCCCAGCAACCTCACGATGTCACGAAGGCACCAGCCCATTGGGAGGAGCTCACTGCGACTGTTGATGGTATTCGAGTCGTCCTAATCGGCGACGTTCATGAGCTTCCCATCCTTGATCTCAGCGTCAAGAACTTCACTGCGACGGCCGAGAACTGGTCATCAAACCTCAAGGCAGAAGCGGCTATCGATACGTACATCAACGTCTATAATTTCGCCAAGTCAGCCTGGGAGCCCCTGCTGGAGCCGTGGCAAGTGGGACTTGGCGTCGCTCGAGAGCAGAGTACGGGCTTGTTTTCTGTTGATGTGGCGTCTAAACGCACCTTTGATGTCACGATCACAACAGCCACCATTGCCCTCGCTTCTAATTCTGTTGCATTCTTGACCCAGGATCAGGATGTGCTTAGCAAGCCCCGTAGGACGGAGGCACCGTACCGCATCAGAAACTATACAGGCTTCGACGTAGTGGTCCAGGCGAAGGCTGCGAATGATGAGGATACGACACTACGGCTAGAGGACGGCGAAGAGGTGCCGTGGAGTCTAGAGAACTGGGAGAAGATGCGAGAGAACCTACTTTCCGAGAGCATGACGGCCGGCAACATCTCTGTCTCGCTCGAAGGAAGCGGATTCGATGTCGTGAAGAATATCCGGCTGAGTCGCGAGGGGGAGCTTCTCTACGGTCTCAAACCCAAGACGGATCAGATTCAACACCGGCTACTCGTTGACATCAAGCTCGGAAAGGACAACTTGAAATATGTAACGCTACGCAGCCCTCTATCCGTCGAGAACGCTACCCAGATTCCGATCGAGCTGGGCGTGTACGACTCGCAAGAGGGTCACCTGCTGAAGATTGAGAAAATCCCCCCTGGCGAGAGCCGGCCGGCACCTGTTGGTGCAGTGTACCTGAAGAGCCTCCTGGTGCGGCCTGACTCAGGCTTCGGCTACGCGTGGAGTAGTGAGACCTTGTGGTGGCGGGACCTGCTCAAGAGGCCGACGAGGACCATGATTTGCAAGGGCGAGAATGGGGAACCGTTCTATTTCCAGCTCAATGCCAGCTTTGATCGTGCAAACCCGTTAACGAAGTAAGTTACTGCATGACAGGAAAGCAATGGAACCAGCAGGCGCTAACAATTTGCAGGAACTACCCGTACATGCATCTCAAGCTTTCGGCCCCGGTCACGCTGGAGAACCTCCTGCCGTACGACTTCAAGTACCGCATCTACGACAAGAACACTAAGAAGGACTGGTCAAACTTCCTCAGGAAAGGGGGTGTGAGCCCGGTGCACATCGTCGAGCTATCTCATCTCTTGCTAATGAGTATCGACATGCAAGACTCATCGTTCAAGCCTAGTGAATTTGCTATCATCAACTCTGGCAACGCCGAGGATTTCAAGAAGGAGGCACACCTCGTTTGCAAGGATAACGACGGGGTGAACCTGAACCTCAGTTTACATTATCACCGCATTCCAGACAGCGGTGGCGCGTTCAAGGTTACTGTCTACAGCCCGTACGTGATCCTGAACAAGACGGGTCTAGACATGAGTATCCGGTCAAAGAACCATATCCAGCATGCCAAGGCAGCAGCGGCTACTGAACAACTACTCATCGAGACTTCGGATAACGAGAGACCGAAAGCGCAGCCCCTCATGTTCTCGTACAGAAACGATGACCACAAGAATCGGGCCAGCCTCAAGGTTGGAGACTCCGAATGGAGCAAATCACAGAGCTTCGATGCCGTCGGAAGCACGACCGAGGTGGTTCTCCAATCGACGGGTTCCAACGCAGAGATTCATGTGGGCATCAAAGTCGAATCGGGTGAGGGCAAGTACAAGATGACCAACGTTGTCACACTTGCTCCTAGATTCGTTATTCAGAACCGGATGGGTGAAGATGTCAACATTCGGGAGCCGAGCTCGTCTAGCTTGATCTCTCTCAAAGCCGGTGCTCTGCAGCCGCTCCATTTCCTCCAGAGAAGCGCCGTCAAGCAGCTCTGCCTGTGTTACCCGGGGGTTAACAGCCAGTGGACTGCACCATTCAACATATCCGACCTAGGAACGTCCCATCTCAAGATTGCCAAGACGGGACAACGGCAAAAGCTGATACGAGTCGAGGTGCTGATGGAAGATGCAACCATCTTCCTGCACCTGAGCTTGGAGACCAAGAACTGGCCTTTTTCGATGCGGAACGAGAGCGATACTGAATTCACATTCTTCCAAGCAAATCCGAACATTGACGAAGACGGTGTCGAGGACCGCTCTGGGTGGCGACCTGTTAGGTACCGCTTGCCACCGCGGAGCATCATGCCGTACGCCTGGGACTTCCCGGCCGCGAAGCATCGCGAGATCTGCATCAGCGCCTTCGGCAAGGAGAGACACGTTAAACTCGCTGAGATTGGAAATTTAATGCCACTGAAGCTCACCGCCCCTTCGGGGCAGCCCAAGATTGTGGACATAAACGTTGCCGCCGACGGCCCCACGCAGACACTAATCTTGTCCAACTTCAAGCAATCCAAGAGTTTGTATCGCCAGCGATCAAATGCCAGCTCTACCACGGGCCAAGGCGGCTTTGAGGCCAAGGAACTCAGCACTGGTCTTACCTTCCAAGCCCAGCTCAAGCTCTCCGGCATTGGCGTCTCTCTCATCAACTCTCAGCTCAAGGAACTTGCATATGTCACCTTACGAGATATCCAGCTCCGGTACAGTGAATCACCACTCTATCAGACCGTCAGTCTATCAGTCAAGTGGATCCAAATAGACAACCAGCTCTACGGCGGCATTGTCCCTATAATTCTGTACCCTAGTGTGGTACCGAAGAGGGCGCCGGAGATCGAGGCCCATCCGTCCTTGCATCTGATGGTTACCCGTGTGAAGGACGACTCATACGGTGTGCAGTACATCAAGTACGCCACCGTGCTACTACAGCAGATGACGCTCGACCTTGATGAGGACTTCGTATATGCTCTGCTAGACTATCCCAAGATTCCTGGTGCGACCTGGTCCAGTTCGGAAGAAGACGGCCAACTGTGCGACGAAACCCTCGACATTCCCGAACCGAAGCAGCAGCAATCAGGCCAAGACTTCTATTTTGAGCTGCTCAATATCCAGCCTATGCAGCTGGATCTTTCTTTCGTGCGTACCGAGAGGGTTAATGTTGAGGCCAAATCGTCGAGTCGGAACCCGCTTATGTTCTTCCTTAACGTCCTCACCATGGCCATCGGGAACGTCAACGACGCGCCCGTGCGACTCAACGCCCTAATTCTTGAAAACGTTCGCGTCACGATCCCCATCCTGACGCAGAATATCTCGAATCATTACAGCCAGGAGGCCCTCTCCCAGATCCACAACATCCTCGGCAGTGCCGACTTTTTGGGTAACCCGGTCGGTCTGTTCAACAACATCAGCTCGGGACTTACCGACGTGTTCTACGAGCCATATCAGGGGCTCATCATGTCGGACAAGCCCGAGGACTTTGGAATCTCCCTTGCTCGTGGCGCGGGGTCATTTGTCAAGAAGTCGGTCTACGGATTCACCGATTCGTTCTCCAAGGTCACGGGCTCCTTCGCAAAGGGTCTGGCTGCCGCCACACTAGACAAACAGTTCCAAGACCGCCGGCGCATCACACGGGCCAGGAACCGGCCCAAGCACGCACTCTACGGCGTGACCGCGGGTGCGAACTCCCTGTTCACATCCGTCGCCTCCGGCGTCGGCGGTCTAGCCCGTAAACCACTTGAAGGCGCCGAACAGGAGGGCCCACTAGGCTTCCTTAAAGGTGTTGGAAAGGGTGTGATTGGCCTCGCCACCAAACCCGCGATCGGCGTACTCGATCTCGCGTCCAACGTTTCCGAGGGGATCCGCAATACAACGACCGTGTTCGATGGCTCAGAACTCGATCGCGTCCGTCTCACGCGCTACATACCGACCGACGGGGTGATCCGGCCTTACTCGCAACGCGAGGCGCTAGGCCAGTTCTGGCTCAAGCAGGTGGACAACGGCAAGTACTTTGATGAGCAGTACATTGCGCATCTCGAGCTCCCGCGCGAAGACATGGTCGTCATGGTCACGTACTCTCGCATCCTGCTCATCCGCAGCCGCAGGCTCTCGTCCGAGTGGGACGTGCCGCTCCGCGACGTCCAGACCATCGCTAAGGAGAGGACGGGCCTGAGCCTGACGCTCAGGGGTGGGACTAACGGGCCGTTCATACCGATTGGGGAGGAGAGCGGGAGGACTTTCTTGTATCGCAAGGTGGCGGTCGCGGTGGAGGAGTTTAATCGGAGGTTTAAGTGGTTGGGGTAGAGATTGGTTCCTCGGGTTTAAGGAGAGGGAGCAAAACTTGCTGCTAGGCGAGTATCATAGCATTTGAGGGTGGAGAAGGAGTCTCTTTTGCTAGTATATAGAGTAGATTCATGGTAACTCAAGCATATGAGCAATGGAAGGTCCGCGTTGCAATCCAATTCGCGCTTGCGAAGAAGCCCTCATTTGCTAAACGAGGTACAAAATGTTAAATATAGTCGCATCGTGGGGAAGGGTGATGCAGCTCTCCGCTCGACTGTTGCAATGCTTGGGAATTGAGAGCCTCATTCTGCCGCCCCGACATCCTACTCAGTATCAAAACTAACAAGGAAAGGCCAACATATTGTCCAGGCATCTAAGGTCAACAAGATATCACGCTCTAATGCCTCGTTCCTTCTCTACCTAGTTAACGGACAGCTCCCTTGACTAAACTCGAATTTGAAATAGAACGTTGGACAAAGAATCGTCTTCGGGTCTCTCGACCGATCCGTCGAGGTCCGTACTTCTCAAGCCACCCTCGACTTTGTACGGCTTATAACCATTGTTTTCTTGATATGGGTGTACGCGCTCCAGCTAATTTCTCGCAGTCCTGGTGTCACAGCCGGCACCCCCCTTTACCACCTTATCGGGTTTTAAGGTCGTTCCCGTTGCAGAATTGCCCCAACTTAACCGGCAGCCACTCGGAGCACGGGCTTGGCTCGGCATGAATGCGGGCGCGATCCGGTAGTTGGTGGCCGACTGCTCCCACCCTATATGTATATCCTTTTAAGATACAGACAGTCCCACCCCGCTCTGGTCGTTTCTCAACGCCAGTTTGCTGGTAAATGATCACCACGATGCTACGAAAGTCGTCAACGGGGACCTGGCTGCCAGCCTGGGTCCCAGAGTCTACCGTGATTCTTGCAGTCCTGCTCGTCCTTTGTTCAATTGCGCAGTCTGCAGTAAGTGCACCGTTCCTCTACAGACTAGTAATAATCCTGCTAACCCGTGTAGACCGCGGGTTACGATGGTTCTATGCTTAACGGCCTCAACATCCTAGACTCGTACACAGACTACTTCCATCTCAATGCGGCTACGACGGGCCTCAACACGGCCTCGGTCTTCATCGGAAGCACACTTGCCACCTTTATCGGCGGCATCATTACTGATCGTATTGGTCGTCGTCTGACGCTCCTCTGGTCTTCCGTGATCTCGCTCGTAGGCGTCCTATTGCAGACCGCAGCGCAAAATGTCGCCATGTTTGTCGTCGCCCGCATAATCCTCGGCCTCGGGATCCAGGTATCAGGGATTGCTGCGGGCGTCTATCTCTCCGAGACCTTCCCCAGTAGGTGGCGTGCGTGGGGCGTCGGCCTGCTCAATGATTTCTATTAGTGAGTGTGAATGGCTCCGACAGCCATTGCGGCCATATCAAGCGAAGCCTTACAAGTTGTAGTGTCGGCGCATTGATCGCCGCGGGTATAACCCTCGGTACAGGACAATGGCAATCTACCTGGGCCTGGAGGGCCCCCTCGCTCTTCCAGGGTATCTTCTCGCTGCTCTGCATCATCATCTTGCCATTCATGTAAGTTTTGGCCGTGCTAGGAATCCGAAACACTCCGACCGAAGATTTGACAGCCTGTGATTAGCCCTGAATCGCCGCGTTGGCTTGTTCACGAAGGTTTTTACGAGGAGGCCCGTACCGTCGTGGCACAGACTAATAGCGACGGGGATGTGGCCGACCCTGTTGTCGTCGCTATCTATAAGGAGATTCTAGACACGCTGGAGTGGGAGAAGAAAGAGGGTATTACGATGAGTCCGTTGGAAATTGTCAAGACCCCCGTTGCGAGGAGGAGGCTCCTTATTGGCATGTCTCCTGGTCCGTTCTCTTGCATTGCCGGAAACATCATTGCTTCGTACTATCTTGGAGCCGAGCTCGAAACCGCTGGCATCAAGGACTCGCTTCAGCAACTCAAAGCCGTAAGTTCCGCTGTTGAATACAGCATCTGATACAAGATCTTGAGTCATTTGCTGACGGATAACAGAACGTCGTTCTCAACGTGTGGTGCCTCGCTTGTTGCCTTGCCGGCACACACTTAGTGGCAAAATGGGGAAGAAAGCCGACCGCGCTTCTGTCGCAAGCTCTGCTCATCGCGAGTCTATTCATCATCGGCGGTTTGTCCAAAATGTATGCCGATAACCCCGATGGAGCGTCTTCGAGCCTTGTCTACGGCGATGTGGCGGTCATGTTCCTCTTCCAAGGCTTTTACTCGATCGCATGGACCCCCCTGCTATATGTCTACCCTCCGGAGGTCATGAATTATTCCATCCGTGCCAATGGTCTGGCCGCATCGGCATTTGGACTAAATTCTCTTGCGTAAGTCCTGCACTAGTGTAGTTGACGTGTTCGTCCTGAAGACTCCTAACGAAAGCACCTAGCCTCGTATTTGTTTTCATCATGCCGATTGGGCTTGATAACATTGGCTGGAAGATGTATATGGTCAACGGAGCCTGGGATATTGTCATTTTCGGCCTTATTGTAAGACTCAGATTAGGACTCGGGTCCAATTCACTGCTAACATCTAATCAGTGGTATTACTGGGTTGAAACTAAAGGGAAGACTCTCGAGGAGATCGATGCAATTTTCGAGGGCGAGAAGCACTCTTCGGGTCCGGATGTGGAGGATGTGCTCCAGGGCAAAGTGCAAATTGTCACCACGGGTGTTGAGGAACCGTCAGGTGTATCCCGACGCCGAGAGGTATAGCGTCGAGATCCTTCAAATATTGGCTTAAGAATGAGACGTAGTAGTTCGGCACAGCCAGCGCAACATTTGGTTGGCTCTTGGAAGAACGGTAGGCGATAGTAGTAAGATATTCAGAAAGACTAGGCTCTTCCTAGCCTTTCGCCCCTTTGTTTTGGGGGTCCTCGTAAGCCTCGGGGTTCGCTGTGTGGATGACTTAGTTATTCGAGGAGGCAACCACAAGCAATTCTAACGCTGCGGATTTCGTGATCGGTGACAAATTCTCCCCTTTTGCAGTAGTATCTGAGAAGAATCAAACCATTCCGTACATGGTAGGGGGTAATCTCCCAAACGTCCATCCCAAATTTTTCTAGGACTCTACCAAGACAGCCTCTTAAGGTACATTCCTCTGAGACCAGGTCAAAAGGGGCTAGCACACGTGCACAGCAAGGATAGACGTCGTATCGCCTGAACGCACCATATTACGAAGAAGACATTTATCGAGTACTTTGACAATGCATGGCGTTCGAACAACAGGGCTTGCCAGCTTCACCCTGAAGGGCTAGCACGCACTCGCATAAAATGGTAAAAGTTGCGTATGGTCCTACTTCATCTGCTTCATGGGAAAATCAATTTCCACATAAGGTTTAAAGTGCCGTTTATTCAGATACTAGAGAACGGAGGCTCCGGCTACAAGAGGAGCCGATGTGAGGAGTATTCCTTCCCGTGCAAGGATTGACCGACAAGGTGACTCCAATGAAAACACTAGGAACGACCCCAATGCATGGGATGTTCACAACGATGTCCCACGGCGACCCGGCATTCTGGGAGCTTCGGAACTCGGAACTTCATGCGGTGTGTGGACCACGTGTGCAAGCTGTTACCAGGTTCAGCTTGTAGCTACAACTGCCGCAGGAATTCCAATAGAGACTAACGAATCCGACCCTCAAACCCTGCAGCGTAACTATCTTAGAGCCTCGGAGTTTAGGTAAAAAAAACCCCAAGCTGAAGAGACGGTTTACGAACCCAAGAGCGAAAACCCACACTCGGCTAGATAGCCCTCGTCAAGGTCCGTTAGTCGGACTAAGACCGACCGGCCCAATCGCCACCACGATACACAGCCAGCAAACACGCAGAAGACCCCATCAGGCTAAACTATAAATATGTTCAGACTCATCTGGGCCCCGCAAACCCCAGGTTCGGCCTCCCCCGCATAGGGGGGAGGGAGTTTGGGGTAAGGTCGCCAAGGAGCAATGCCAAGGAGCTATTCACACTTCCCAGTCATCGGCAACAAGAAATCCTTCTGCGGTCGTTTTCGGCATTTGCACGGATGTTGAGCCTATGCTCTAGTACGCGTTGGCTGCGATGTAAATACCCCTTCCCCCCCTCCGATTTTTCCACGCGTTGAGTGTTCGGTTTTCAAGGTTCCTCAAGGCTTAGGAAGCAACTAGCAGTTTGATATCGGCCATTCAATTCCTTTCGCCCTTTTCTCCAGGCCGAAACTTAAGCTCGCCATGGCTTCTCAAGATAAGGAGACCATCCGTGCCAATTGGCGGTGCTTCGTTGCCTGCGGCCTAATTGCCTTGTGCCCCATCCAGTATGGCCTCGACTTCGGACTGATCGGTGGCCTCCAGGCCATGGTTGGGTTTTTGAAGGTATGTTTCCGGACCATTAACCCTGGATGAGAGAGATTTTGTCCACCGGCTAACCCGTCCCGCTTTTTGCCTACCTGAACAGATCTACGGTTACGAGAACCCGAATACGGCTATTGGCTGGAATATCACACCCACACGCCAGCAGCTCATTTCCTCGCTGATGACCCTCGGCGCATTCCTAAGCTCCGGCACTGCAGGCGTAACGGCCACTTGGCTTGGGCGCAAGTCGTCCCTGTGGGTGGCGTGCGCGGCGTGCATCGTCTCCAACATTCTCATGATGGCCACGGAGAACATCGGCGCCCTTTACGTTGGGCGTCTGCTGATCGGACTGGCGAATGGCTACTTCATGACCTTCTCCCAGCTGTACATCCAGGAGAGTAGCCCGGCCAAGTACCGTGGCCTGTTCCTCTCTGCGTTCCAGTTCTGCACATCCTTTGTGAGTCACAACCAGCAACTACTCCCCGATCGTACCTTCTTATTCCCGGGCCTATCGCTGATGTTCGTTCTCCCAGGGGACGCTCATCGGTACCATTGTCGACTGGGCAACGGCGAAGAGGCCCGACAAATCCGCCTACTTGATTCCCCTGGGCATCATCTACGTGGTACCCGTCCTCCTAATCATCGCCATGTTCTTCATCCCCGAGTCTCCCCGATGGCTCATCCAGCAGGGCAGGTTCGACGAAGGTCTTAAGTCGCTGACGTGGCTACGTCCCGACGGTGCCGACACCCAGGCTGAGCTCGACGAGATCCGCACCGCCCTCGACCGCGAGCGAGAGGTAGGCAGCGGCGTCGCCGTCCTGGACATGTTCAAGAACCCCGTCGACCGCAGACGAACCTTCCTGTCCGTCTGCGCTATCACCCTGCAGGCCGCCTCCGGATCCATGTTCATCATCGGTAAGTCTCCGAATGACCCCAGATTTCTCACTTGGCTAGTTTCGGCAAAGTTCTAACGGTGCCGCCTCTAGCATACAAGGCATACTTCTTCTCCATTGCGAGGGTCACGAACGCCTTCGGAATGACCTGCGTGCTCAGCGCCGTTGGCCTCGTGGCCATTCTCCTCAATTCCATGATTGTGGTCCGCTACGGCCGTCGCCGAGTCCTGATCCTGAGTGGTCTGATCATCTGCGGACTTCTTCAACTGATTATCGCGGTCGTCTACGACAAGAAGGGTGCCACTATCACCACGGGCAATGTTCTCGTCGCACTGTCGTCCCTGTACATGTTCAGCTATAACGTAAGTGAATTAGTACCGGGGAACCTAGAAACGCGACATACTGATACTCGCCACAGGGAATGATCGCTACCTACGCCTGGTTAGCCGGAGGCGAGATCCCATCGCAACGACTCCGCAGCTACACCTTCGGACTGGCGGCCGCAGTGGGTTTCTTCTTTGCGTGGTTGACAACATTCACGGCGCCATACTTCATCAACCCAGACTCTCTGAACTGGGGTCCTCGTTATGGCTACATCTGGTTCCCGTCCTGCATCGTCGGCGCCCTATGGGTGTTCTTCTTCTTGCCTGAGGTCAAGGGCCGCACCTTGGAGGAGATCGACGAGATGGTATGTCAGCCCCAATGGCAACTCACTTTGTCCCCTTTCTAGAGGACGCTTTTGCTCACAATTTCTTTTCTCTAGTTCGCCGCGAAGCTTGGAGCCCGGAAATTCCGAACCTACGAATGCATTGGCAGGGCTGCGTTGGACGAGAAGATCGCAGGAGACGCCTGGGAAAATGAGAAGGTACAAAAACCCCCAATATCTCCTTCCCACAGTTCTGAATCTAACCAAGCGACGTAATTAGGGAGGCGTGGCAACCATTGAAGAGGCGAGCGATGAGAAGAGCACCGAGGAGGCAGCTGCCGAGAAGGCGAAATAAACCCCCTACTCAGCACATGTCAGGTTCTCTTAGGATAATTCGCCTTGAAGCCGGCTGTTTTAACTTCTCATGCACTGGGTTACCATTTGATAAAGTTGAAGGCATATAGCCATGTAATATGACAATTAACATCTTGCTCTTCGTAGTTGTCTTGACTTGGTATAGGCTATAGAGATGTTAAACGTATTCCCCCCAAGCCGTGACGTTGTTCCCACCTACACATGTAGTCAGATACTCCGCGGAGATCCTCTTGACAACTCCTCGAGCCTCAACTCATCAGAGCCTCAACTTGCCCAAACAGTCGAGTAAGAATCACGTGTATCACGCATTAGACTCCGATCTTGACCCCATGTCCAGCTCCAACTCTGATTGGCAAAGAATATATATACGGCTATTCTTGAGATGTAGAAAGCAGCCAACTCTCGGCTAATATGATATAACCCACGGTAACAGCCTTCAGAACCACCATACCAGCAGTAGCGAGCTCTCTATTTCATCCGGCCATTATCTCCTCCGGTGGCGTTCGGGGATCGGCATGAGTTAGATCCGGGATCCCGGGCGCCGCTCTATGCGTTGTCCCATCACCGAGAAGCGTTCCAATATCCTTGTTTTACTGACGAGGTGCATAGCTAATAGTTACGGTTCAACAAGTATACTTCGCCTGTTACCGAAAAGACCGCCCTGTAAAGAGCTCCTCCATGTTCACGTCACTGACCAAACAGGTTTCCATACCAATCCATGCAATAATTATAGGTTGCTCAAATGCGTCGTAGGGGGGCAATTATGTATGGCGTAGAAGTACCAGTGGCAATGTTGTTCCCGGTTTTGTATAGTTTACCGAGACCCTGTGTCTCCTGCGGCCCTGGCCAAATCTCCAAATCTCCTAGTGAAATGGCTGCGGACTAATTACGCTGCTGCTGGCAACTGCCTTGGTGAACTTCCCGCGGGGTAGGGGTGGGCCGCGGTTGAGGTTTCGGCCTTCCCAACTTTGCGGGCGACAAGGCTCTTCAGAGAAAAATCAATCCGAAAGTAGTCAATCCGAAGTCGCGAGGTTGAAAATAGTAGCCAAAAGGCCAATGCTTTAATTGTAGAGTAAACCATTTCCAGCAGCTTAAAATAGCTATCAATGTAGTTGCTAAAGCAAAGAATATATGCGAAGGCCGCGAGGCCCGGATATCCAGTACCAATCCGATGGCATATCACAATGACGATGTCGCCGGCGCGATATGCCATCACGAACTCCTCCCATTTGCCCTCTGGGATAGCAAACCCAGAGGGCGACCCTGTTGAAAACCCAAAATCCTTCTAATGCGCAAGTGGTATCATACATCAAGGACGACCACCTAGCCAAGACCGTTCTAACCCATTCAGGTACGGTTAAGGCGAGGTGTGGTGGAAAAGTGACCGGTATCTAAAAATGGAGATACAATGCGATGCGATGCGATGTGGAGGAAAAGGGCAAGGTGTCTCGCAGAGGGGCGCCTTCTATTTCCAAGAAAATTAGAGTGAGTAGATGAATACCAGTGACGCGCCGGTCATTCATCATGTAGACACTCGAAACTTCAAGCGCGAGTGCCGGTGTACTGGTGAGTCTCGAGGGCAGTGGTACCGCCGCGTAAACGGAACCACACCGAGTGCAACGATTAGGTGCAGCCCAGCCCACCAGTACGTGCAAAATAGCGATCGGAGGATGCGTAGGTATCCGTCCGCGAGATGCCATACAGGCAGGGTATCAAAGTCATGTCGGCAAGCCGCCTACTCGCAAAATGTAGGGTCGATTAGCCATCGGGTGGTAGTGATCCAATATGACAGGCAGGCAGGCGCGCCAGATGTAGCGTCTCGCTTCACGGGCGACTCGATTACTTCGCATCCTTTCTAGTCTCGTGTGCGTGGTGGCGATGCTTGTGGTGATGATTATCATTATGTGCCCTCGGGCGCTCGCGTGTGCGTCCTCTGCGCTCTTCCTCGTCGCTGCTACCAGTGCTCTGTCTCCTCCGTTCCTCCTCGTACCAGGTACTGAGGGGCTTGCCACCGAAGGTCAGGTCGTCGTCCTCGATGATGGTGACGGCCATCCACGGATAAGTTTCGAGGTCAACCTCTTGCATTGATGGGTCGGATGGGAAGAGGTATGGATGTGGTGGGAATTCGGATGATGGGGTTTGTGGAGACGGCATGTTGGGCAATCTTTGGTCGAAATCGGTTGCAGACGGAATATGAGTCGTGATGAATGGTAGTTTGTATGAGAGTAGTAGGTGCGTAGGTGGTAGGTATTAAGAACCAGACGGAAACCTGCGTTGGTGAAATGGACAAGTGGGGAGGTAAGATGTAGTACGTCGCGATGGCGCAGCTGAGACAGGTCGAACAAAACTTGACCAGCAAGCGAGGCGGAAAATGAGGATGGACGGAGAATGTTTGGACGAGAAAGGAGGCTGTCGCAGCTGAAGGCGACCTAATTTTATGGCCACCGCCGGGTGGTTGGTTCCGAGCCTCCGCAGGCAACCCCACACACAGCACGGTCGTAGCCTAACCCTGCAGCTGAGGCAAGGGCGACGATTGGGCGTAAAACGCGGAGAACGGTATCAGCCTTCGGAGTGTTGACAACCGCAGCCGTGGCGGATGGAGGGGTTCTAGGTTGCCGTTCTGGTCGCTTTGGTAGCCCTTCTCCGAATTCCGAAAGCAGTTGCAGACGGAGCAAACAAGAGGGAAGGGTGAGGTTGGTAAGGTTGGTGAGACCGGACTGGTGTCAAGATCGTGGGAACTGATTGAGGGGGGATGAGTAATATGAAGAGTTTGCAATCAGGTGCTTGCGAGTTTACGCTGAATCATCTGCCCTTCGCGCGTGCGGGCGAAGGGTGCGCAGGCGACAATAAATAGGGAGGGTCACTCGGCCACCGTGGGGGGTGGTGAGCGGCGAGCCAAGGAAGGAACCGGGATTTTTCAAGGTTTTTTCTTGTATCAATCAGGCAAATATTCGCCTAGTATGACCTGGTATGACGAAGGAGGAATTTTTCGGGTTTCTCGGGTTTAGGAATGGCGAATCGAGTCGAAATCCTGGATACCGCCACTCGGGGCTGACTCGGCGGCTTTGACTAAATCCCACTGCGGCGGAACCGGCGGTCACTGGTTTGCTGGTGTATTTTTTTGGGCAACGCCCCTTCGCCGTATACCTCACCAATCAACGGATGGAGGAGGATACCAAGCCAGGAAGGGATAATTGGCCCTTTTCCTGTCTGTCGGGCTGATCGATCCGATTTCGTATATCTTTTTTTGCAAGTGTGTAACTCCCGACTTCACGCAGCTCTTTCCTGGGTTAGTCGTCGTAATCGGGTAGGGCTGCAGAGTGAGAGAGTGGATGGTGTGGCAAGAAGGTATGAGGCAAGACAAAATGACGCCAAAATACGACATTGGAGATGGGATGGGGGAAGGACGCTTATCTATCCCCTTTCCTGGTAATCATGTAACGTGTGCCCGATGGCCGGGCACGCCAGTTTGTCGCACAGAAATGTGAGCCTTACCGTCGCTCACACATCAAATTGTTGGGAAGGGTGGTAGCCTGACCGACGTGGCTTCTGCAAATGCGCGGGGTGTGTGGGTAAGCGTGCTGTCGCGCTATGACTGGCATCCAAGCTGATAATCTGCACTTCTTCAACACATCTCTACACGTCCCAGCTGCAGCGCCCACAGCGGAAGGTGCACGTAGCCCCCACGATCCCAATCTACCATCATCTCCTTCCCCAGTTGGTGTCGCCCGTTTCTTTGGTGGACTCGGGCGCGGCACGGACGGGGTGAGCTGTCCGGTGACAACGCAGCAAATATGTAAGGTAATTGACTTGTTCTCCCCTTCCCCTCCTTCCTCTATCTAGGCACACAGTAAGAAAATTTCACATGCCACTTCTGGCCTGTCGGGCTTCGCCAGGCTGTCAGGCCGTCAGCTGAGCCTTGGGCAATCCGGGGTTTGCTTCTCCGTCCGCGAACCCGTGCCACGTGCCGCCCGCAATATCTGGGGGAGCGCTAAAAATATCCGGGTGCAGCAGCTGTCCCTGTCGGCGATCACGAGTCAATGCTCTCGGGGTCGAACCCTTGCTCCGAGTCAGATCGCTTCAATCGGTGAGGTCTGTAATTGATGCTGATAATCCATCAAATCCACGCTGGCTTCATTCCTGTGTCGGACGCCGTATAACAGATGGCAGGGAACTTCTCCCGAATGTTAGATTTCAAGTTACACGTAACTCGAGAACTTGGAAAGTTGCTCGTGCGTCCATCCTTGCCACAAGACATGACATCATCATGTGCAGGGGGGGGGGACTTTCCTTTCCACATGTAAACATAAACACCAAACATTATATCTCCATCTGCACAGCAAGGAACCAACAGATACCACACAGTAGAGATCTCCTATCCACAAACTAAGACCAAACTTATCACATCACTATATCCATCCCCCGATACAGGTAAATACAGGGGTCACCCAAAAGAAAAATAAATGAAACCCAAAACTAGATACGTGTGCGTTGAGGATGTGTGACACGTTGCTTCGAGTCGAAATAGACGGGCAAAAAGGAAAGAAAAAAAATTCCCCCGGTTGCCCACTCCTGTTTTGTTAGTATAGCAATCTCAACGTGAGGTCTAAGTTCCTCTCATCCGGCGATTGCACAATGCTTCGCCTGGGTAGACATGTGTGGCCCCACCGGGTATCGAACCCAGGACTTCGACAGCTTCACAAACGTAAGGCTGCCGGGCTTCCATTTGAGCCATAGGGCCACGGATGAGTCACTCAAGATTTGAACCTATCTGTTTCAAACGAGGAACCGGGAGCCACCCCCCAAACCACTCTCCGGTCCCTTGCCCAGCTCGTCCTTCCGGGCGCTACCAACCACTAATCTGAGAGCTGATATTGCCTTGTATTGAATGCACTTTCTCGCCATTACCTGTATTATCACCATATCCGTGAAAACACCAGGTCCATGTCACATCACACTAGAGCGCCAAACAACATACCTGAGTTACCAACCCCCTGATAGAAGCTTGAGCATATGTAATTACCTACCCAGCCACTCACTCCTACCTATACCTTCCGATTCTGAACCGCACACTGACGAACACTGAATACAGTCCGTACCGCCGCGTGGTCAGAAGTCCACTCATTGTCATTGTGGTCTGGCATTGGTGCCGGATCCCCGGCGACTAGCGATTCCGACTCGAGCACCTTCATCCTACCTTTGTGGTAGATAAAATCAATCCTGTCCAGGGGCTCCGGCCGACCTCCATTTTCACGATATATCGGCGACCATGTGATACCCTGCTCGACTGCCGGGTCGGCGTGGGCTTCCCGGAAGGAGTCGACCATCCCGGCCTCGACCGGCTGCACCGAAGTGGGCCACGGCACCCCTGCGCGGCCGCAATTCTTCTCCCGCAGCGCCTCGGTCCAGTCTAGATGCGAGGGAGCGTTGAAATCACCGAGTAGCAACACGGGCACTGCGTCGGACCCTGCTAGCTGCTCCCGCATGGCGGCCATGGTCGCGGCGATCTGTGGAGTGCGGTTCGAGATGGCCTCGCGCCGGAGGACCTGCTCAACCGTCATGTTGTCGAAGCAGAAATCATAAGGCCCGTAAGGGTCGTAGCCCAGGTGGACGTTCCAGATATTGATTTGGCTCGCCTCGCCGTCCAGCTCGATCCGTACAGAGCCACCATACCCGCCTTGGATATATGACTCCACGATCGGATATCGGCTGATAATCCCAACGTCAGCACCCTGCCAGGCAAACCACCCCAGTGCCTTGGCTAGTCGGGTTGCGTGCCCACCCGTGCTCTCCTGTACCCCCACGACATCTACGCCGCTGTTGACGAGGAACCGAACTTGCTTCCGGTGGTAGTCGTCTACCTGAGTGCCGCCGTGCCAGAGGTTATAGGTCAGCACGCTCAGCTGTTTGACGAGTGGTTTGCCGGCAGGGCGCACCGGGATTACGACGTCCATGCGCGCCGTGGAGCCGTCGGAGGCCGTGGCCTCGATGACTACCTGTGTGCGCTGGTCCGAGGGTCCGGGGACCCCCGTAATGGTTCCATCGGCCCGAACGTCAACCCACCCGTCACCCTCGTTGGCGAGTTTGGTAAACTCGGCGGTCGTGGCGCCGCCGCCGCTTAGGAGTCCGCTAATCACAGCCTCGAAGGGGTCACCTTGACGGGCATTGTGCAGCGTGGCCTCATCAACGATGAATGAAATAGGATTTGGGTCGCGAAGGTCTACTTCGATCGGCTCAGCTAGCCACTTGTATCCATCCTTGGCGAGGAAGAAGGCCTTGTAGCTTCCCGGTTGGAGGGCGGAAGGCGACAGCTCTACCCTACCGGCCGCTTCCGGAGCGTACTTCCACACTAGAGAAGGTGCTACATACTCCTCATCGTCGGGGCCTCCGCCGGAGGCATGGTACAGACCGATCCAGTTTGTGGGATTCGGGTCGGATGTGGAATACTTGAAGGTGAATAGGGGCTCCTCGTCGACGAGCGCCAGCGACCCTGGGAGCTGACGGGGGACCGCTGTAGGCACAACTGGAACCGCTTCAATGTTGAGGAACACACCGGATAGAACGGCGAGGATCAAGGAAAGGGGGCGCATTGTCACGATGTCGCGAGCGCCGATCGTTTGAAAATTCGAGACGGTATATTACTCAATCCATTCATTGGGAAGATCGGCTCAGTCAAGCAACCCATACCACATATCAATACAGGATTCCCTACGGTAGCCTCGGTAGGACTGCTTGTGGGGTTTCTGCCCTTAGATGCGCCAAGGAGATAGTGTGAATGGACAGAGCCAATGGCACTAACTCGACGATGCACGAGGTTCTACATAGGAGGCTAAGGAGGCCGACGCCCAACGATAAAGGCACGATGATCAACGATTCTTTTACCAAGTAGAAGCAACCTTTTTCCGCAGCCAAGAGTACGCAAGATATTATCTAGTCCCTCACTCGACCCATAATCCAGTAACATTATGCACGTAATCACCCTGGGCACCCCAAAAACCGGGCTTATATTCACTCCTCACCCTAGATACTAGGTCGGCTGTCAAAACCTTGCCTTTGATATGCTTAGCTTGGAAGGCGGCGGCCAAATGAGGCACCGGAAGTGAACCCTAGGTAGTACCCCGTACTACTAAAGCTGTGTTTCTACTGGGCCTCCTCGTGATTACGTTCAGACATTTTTCTCTCACTCCAGGGGTCGCATTAGTCTTTACTATAACGAACCTCTAGCTCAGAGGACTGGAATAGGGTGGTAGAACTTATGTTCTGCGGCACAAAGCTGAGGGGTAGGATTAAACCACGCGCCTAGGGACGCTCCTCGATTCTTTTTTATGGCACCAGAATAACGTCAAACCCGGGAACCATGCAGTCATAAATTTTGCCATAAATTTCTCTTCTTAATTCGCTGCCATTCCGGCGGCTGCCTACTCCTTTATGCCGGGGATTTTCACGGGGCAATCCCAAATTGGAAGTTGCCAAACGGGAGAGTTCCTCTTTCGATCCCAGTGCCTAGAGACTGTACATTGGTAATCCTATCAAGATGTAAATCGTTAACATACGGTGCTCTAAGTAACGTGGGAATTTCTTTAATGGGGTAAAAGTCTCTCCAATACGTGTAATTACCGTTGGAAGCGGCACAGCAATTAAGCTATCACTTCTTGGACTAGGCAGCAACAAATCGCTTTCGATTTCCCATTCTCCGACACTTGTGGTATACCAGGGGTGTTCGAACGTGCCACTAAGCTGCATTTGTCCTGCTCCAAGTAACATTCCAGGGCCTTTTCGCCAATCTATTCCCCGAGATCGACGCCGAGAGTTGCTACACAGCCTCAGTGCCTTCGTAAATTGGCAGATGGTAGCCTATTGCATTTAATTATGAGCATGAGGGAGGGTTCAAGTGAATGAAAGGATCGTGCAGAGGATGTTGACTCCTCCACAACCTCTCCGGCCCCTAAAGCGGATCGGGTTTGAGGTAAACGGCACTCCGGATCTGACGCTCTTTTCCTGCCGATTACGCGATTTCATGAGCATGAATTGGTGAGCGGCGTTCCTGAGGATTGGGTGGAGCGCTCTGTCGTTTTTGGCATTGGATTGAGAACTACCGTCTCTCGTTGTAGGCGACACTGTAATCTAAATCATCAACGGGACAACCCAACGAAGCCTCTAAAGCAACTCAAACAACCTGAAATCTCTCGCCCATATGATTAAAATTTTAGCCGGGGATGCTCAAGTACTATTTGTCTGGGTAGAGCTCCTAGTATGATACTAAGATGGGGATGGGAGAATGTTTATACCACGCCTATCATGCCTGAACATCTGCTGGTAGTACGTTTGGACCTTCACACCTTATTGATTCAACTGGGTACTTATTCTAATAGTCTCTATGGTAATGATGGCGCCTAAGTGGTTTAATGTAGTGTCATTGCATACGGAGCCTGTCAGTAGGTGCTGATTGTAAGCGACAGCAAGTGATACCTACACTTTTTAGGCACTCTAACAACTCCCGGATTCTATAGTGAAAAGGAAGTACGTAGTAACGTAGCAAGAGGAGAGTTATCATTCCAAAGTATAAGCGGGCGTATACGAACGACAATTCCGAATTCTTGGCTCCTCGTCGCATGTTGACTCCCGTCAACGAAAGTAGCATAGCTTTTTATCTCTACTCTCTTCCCAAAGAAGAAACCTCCTCTCCCAGCAAGAGGACCCAGTTTAACATTATAGAAGGGAAATTATGCCTTTGTTCCCGTGTGTCAACAGCTTAATATAAGAGACTTGGTGTCAGGAAGCTTTAGTTGGTGTAGCCTCCCATCACCGAGCACTACAAATCTCGTACAGAGGTCATATACGTCTAGAGCATTCACCACCTCGTCACTCAACGTCCCCGTCCGTTGCTACTAGTCAATTTACTCGGTTCATGTTGGAAAACTACAGGGAAAAGGAGGCTGAATAAGCGTATTAAGCCATCATACAACTTCCAATGACCTTAAAGGAACATGATCCGTCACTTCTTACGAAGTTTACTCAGCCACCTAATACGAAGCTGACTGAAAACGGCTTCGGCTGCGTCTAACGAGAACATGAGCGAGATTATAGGTCACGTTGGCTAGCTGCAAGCCGAGCTGCACTGGCGGATTGCATGAGCGGCGCCACGGAATGGCGAGAGTTGGCTCACCAGAACATTGACTGGTCGTCGGGGCCTGGAAAGCCATTTACTCATAGCAGGATCGTCATTGCGCTGATGAGTGAGCGACAAGCAAGAGGTGGGGGATATACATGGTCTCCCACTAATATTCCTCGCGAGAGTGGGAGTTCATGTAAGTGGAACCTAGAAAATTGCTCCCACTTTCAACAGCCCGGCTAGTACAATTGGCCTGGAGCGTAAGACCGCAAGGCACACCCACCACCAAAAAGTGTAAAACACAAGCTAATTCCTCCCAGCTTATGGCAGCATAAGCTATCTCAAGGTTGGGGAACTCCCCCTGGGGCTCAGTTCCTGATGTTATCATCAAAATTTTCTTTTGGACTTTTTCCCTTTCATTTTTTATTTGATGAGTGCCCGCTAGCTCTGACCTAAGCATCAAGGCCTGGCCACGTTGCTACGACTTCTAACCGTCTTTGTCCCGGGCATATATCGGCGATGACGCGCATCACTAGCTACGCATAGATGTGGGAGAGTATGGAGAGCAACTACACCGGCGCAACCACAAGGGTGAGGGCCTCCTTCCTTCTTTGCTTGCTTGGCTCGAGGTCTGGCGGCGGTGAGTATCCGTGCCGAGCGCCGAGTAAGCGAGTGGACAATTCGGAACGTTAGGTTCGGGTCTTGGCACTCCACACGCCTTGTCGCTGCGCCCGGTATTATCGTGACGTGAGCCTCATTTTAGGGGTAGTTCTTCCTTTTTTTCCTCACCGAGACTATCGCCAAGCTAGCACTTGTTTTGCGCGCTAGGGGCAGGTTCTCCACGCCCAACAAGGAAGGAACCAAGCCCAAGGTGCTGGCCACATATTATCGCCTGTCACCGCCGGGTATTGCAGGGCCAGATGCCTGATTCCTGGGCCATTAGTTGCGGCCGGGCCGAGAACGGTAGTTTTTGCGGCCTACAGGCCATTAGTTGTCCCCCGGGATATGGATATTGGAAGGGGTGTCGGAAACGCGGCTCTCGAAGGTGGTCGCTTCCCTCGGTCCCACTTTAGCCAATCTCTAGTATGACAGAGTGACGGCGCCAACGGAACCAACGGAACCAACGGATCCAACGGCGGCACGGAGATGAGTCTCGTTTAGCAAGAAGATAGATGGCTTACCCTTCACGTGCTCATGGCTGACCTTTGCACTTTGCTCGGAGGCCTTGACGTTAGCAATATGAGCATCGGCATTTGTGCCTGAACGTGGAAGTCAGAGGCGACAATGGGCTTCGGATATGAATCAGGGGTCGGGCGGCGCGCCAAGCTTGTCATTCCCCGTCTGGCACCGCTAGAGTACCGACTACGTAAGACCATTGGATGGGTGAGCGGGGGAGATGACACACCTAAACTCAAGGTGAGGAGAGTCTAGACGCAGCACTCGGACAATGGTTGGAACTAGATTGTGTTGAAGAAGAGGGGGGTGTGATCTTCTAACGATTGTTAAATTCAATAAAACTATAAACTAACGAAAAATGCATCGAAGGGATAAAAACAATACAGGGGACAGGTCCATGGCTCCTAGGGCTGGGGTCATCCGAAATTGGCCAGATCAGCCTTATCTTTGGCCACTGCTCGCTGCCGAGGTAAGTGGAGCAGAGGGAGACGACGACGACACCAAACACGGAGCGGACCTGCCCTAAAACGAGGAAGGCTCCCGCCCCGGCGATGCTTTGCCGCGTAGGAAACTTGGAACTCATTGACAGACCTTCGGCGATGAAGCTCGCGGGCAGCCAATGGCAAGAATTCCGCCTTGTCGATAGGGGGAGACTCCCCGGACGATCTGCGGCCCCACGCGAACCACGCGTTTCGCGAGAGGGGTGATGTTCACCAGCAGTGGATATTGCTCAGCCCCGCAAGTTGCGACGCTGTGTGTTTTGTGTGCTAGCCCTATCAAATTGAAGGGCGGCTCTCATCGCGGGAAATGTCGAGATTGGGACGGCGCGGAATGTAGCGCCCCTTGGGTGGCTGTGTGTGTTCCAGGTGTTAGCTACCCTCTCTCTCTCACGCGCCGTCGTTGCACCGAGCCATCCGGCGTCCTTCCCTGATGCTTGCCAGACGGAAACTTCCAGGCTCAATGAATCAATCCCCTCCCCAGTCACGTATTCGCCGTACATGCAACTGCGGCTGTACCCGTCAACGCCTGGATCATCTCGGCCTAATTCTTTCAATGTTTCGGCGTACAGGGGGAAGAGGAGGCCGGTTAGCAACGTGACAGCGGAGGGTCGCAGTGCAAGGCAGCGAGATTTCCATTTCGAGCAGCGGGCGGGGTGCCTTTCGGCGAAGCTCGCCCAAACGTTTGTCCGGATCGAATTCTGCCGGGGCCGTCATGGTGCAAAGCCCGGTGACCCACAATGGGTGTGCACACCTTACGAGAAAATAAGAATGGTGCAAAGCGGGCGGAAGGAATGCTTCTAGAAGGCATTTCCGGTGCGCCGAAGGAACGCCGAGACAAACGCGGAAACGCTAGAAATGTTCCAGAACATCCGGTCTCGACCCAACGACCACTAGGCCCGCTGTTTCCCGAGTCCGGCCCGCCCGCCTGTCCGGCGACTCGGCGTGAATGTTGTTCGACGGCCTCACCTTTGGTTCGGGGGAAATATGGTAAGAAAGGGACGATTGAGGGTAAAAGTACGGAAACACGGTGCAGCATCGAGGGGCCTCGCTTGGAAATTGCCGACGTGACATGCCGTGGGCGATCGATGCCCAAAGTCGAAGCCAACGCCGATCCCCCGCTGCTGTGGCTGTCAGCAAGCCTGTTCCCAGGGTGACCTTGAGTCAGGGCCCCAGGGGTTATATCTGAAGCGAGGTTTCCCGTGTAATAAGGTTCGATCTTGGTCACCCCTGTTCACGGATCGAAAATAGAGGTTGATCACTACGCCATTAGGGACCGCGGGGTCACCTTTGCAAACGGTATTGCGTCGCACGCAAACCACCCGCGTAATCCTGCCGATTTCTTCCCGTCGGCGCATTTATCAGGATTGTCGAGCAAGATTTGGTGCGGCGCGGACACATGTTGGCGATGGCATAATATTCCCGTTGAGGAAGTATGCCCGACGAGGATTTATGGGATGACGCCTCGTATTGAGCGGGGTTGGAATGGCGTGTTCAAAGGCGAAGCAAATATCGCCTGAACTTACGAGTCCCATGCTTCTGACTAGCGTAGCCCGTATTCAAGCAAGGCCCTGGTTCAGCCTTGTGAGGCAACTGCAGTCGAGGCGAGGAGTCCGTGGGATGTTGAAGAAAAGTATCCACATCAGGTGGACATGGTGCCAGAGGTCCGAAGCTGACTCGGGCCGATGCCTTGCAAAAAAGTAAAATTAGGGGGAAATGGAGAACGAGGCAAAAATGGTGAAAAGAGCGCAAACCAGACCCCCACAGGTCACTTGCGAACGGCACAGGGGCGGTGGAGTGCGCGTGAGAGCTGAAACGCCCAGAAATGTATTGTTTCGTTCGGTGTAGAATGCGGCTTTGTGGCTTCACTCCCACTCCTACTTCGTCGCTGAAGCCCTCTTCCAAGGAACCAGCCATAGCGCGGCAGGACGAGCACGCCGTCGAGCTGTTGGACCTACATGATCAAGTGCCAACACATGCTTGGCTAGCTTGGCGATTCAGATTGGCTCGGATTCCCTGCCAGCTGAAAGCCCGGGAAAAAAAATCGATGGAACGAAAAAGCAAAAATCGCGCTCTCCGATTTGAATGGCTTGCAGATATGCGCCGTTGACGTCAAGGTGGCGGCCGTGGCTTTTTCAAGATTGATTGCAGTCTGCACACGGCCACATGGTACAGAACGCTACTGGGCAAAGGCGCGAACGTATTGCCTTGCTAGTCCCGGATCTCGCAGGATACACTCGCTAAATCTGACAGCCCAATAATAGGCCTCATCGCGCGGGAGAGGTAATCTGCAACGCGGGACAAGTCCAGCTGATCGAAATGTCGGGAACGCGAAAAACGCGAAGGCGAATCGTTCCCCAGATCCAACACGGCCACAAGGGCCAGTGCGAGGACAGTTTGAGTGCTTATCCCGACACTCTGGGTCAGGGTTTGCTGACGCCCTGCACGAATGAATAGTGTGCTCTCAGACCGTAAGCGCGGATGCACGTGTGCTTATCCCCTTGCAATATGGCGCATGCGTTGCAACGTAAGCAACCAACTGCAGTACCAAAAGAAAGGAAAACACGGCCCACGCAGACATCCGATAAGTATTGAGCCCCTTCGGTCGAGAAAACCCCCCCTCCTCGTTGGTTGCTGTTGCGGAAGACTGCCGCTGTGGAGATGGCGTATTTGGTGTAGCGTGAAAACCAACATTTCGGCCTAGCCCGGTGCTTTTTAATTTTTTTTATTTTTTCTTGTCCATTTTTATTTTCTCCCCCTCCTGACCCTTCTCTTCACCCCTCCAAGATGACCCCGCCGAAAAAAAAGTTGCCAAGTCGGTTGTCGGCCTGTCGAATGCCTGCCTACCTGCCTACTTGCTCCATGTCCAACCAACCCAACTCTGGCTGGTGTCCATGGCAAGTGGGTGCTTCGGGCCAGTCTCGCAGTAGCATTGGATCCTTGTATTCTGGTGGGTGTTTTCCAGTGCAATCTTCAGGGCAGCTAGCGTCACCATCCACTAGTTTGCACCAACTACTGCAGCCATTTGCAGAAGCTGTCAAGCGTGGATGGTCAAGCATGGAGAGGGACCGACACCTCCACGGAGGAAGGGAGTGGATATGCGTGCGGAGGTCGGCAAATATCTGCACTGGATCAGGCCCTCGGGTTTTCGCCCAGGACCCTGCAAGGCGTAGTCGGACCGGCCCCAGCAAGTTGACGAGGCGGCAAGCCTGGTGCTTGTGGTGTTGAAAGTTGGCGGTTGGTTCGCCACATTCAGTATCTGCGTCGACCATGGAGATTGCTTGACCCAACCCTCGGAAGTCGGAAGCTGCACCTCCTTCAGGCCGTCCTGTGCGACGCCATGTGCTTTAGGACCTCAAGCTTCTTGGGCCTCGTGCTGAAATCTGTAGATTGTTCCCTGGATCGATTTACGAAGTGTGGTGGCGAGAAGTTTTGTGCGAGTCATGCCATCTCCAATCCAAGTCGTCGGCTAGAGTATTTTGGGCCACCGGCGCGTGGCGACCCAAGGATGTTTTTTTTTTATTTTGAAGAGAGATTGCTAGATGCACTCCTTGGACCTCATCGCTTGGCTTTGATTCGACTAACTGGTGACCAATGATCGGCGCTTGGCGGGAGATACCGAAATTGACGATTCAACTTGGCCTGCCTATTCTGGGAGGACATTGGGCGGTCTACTTCGTCGGCATCGTGGGCCTCAAGAGGCATTGTTCCTGTCATGGGCGCAGAGCCTCTCCCACGTGCCCGCCATCAGCTGTGCTCGCCTGCATCCTGTCACCTTGTTACCTCGTCCTCTTGTGTCCAAGCCAAGGCGGAGGAAGTGCCAGAATACCCGCCTACTGCCGTCTTGTGTCACTGTGCAACAAAAGTGCAATCTTAGTAAATAAATGTGGCTAGCGCTGCTTCCCGCGCCGGAGTCGTGACCACTCAACTTCTCTCGTTTTGCAGCATCACCTTGATTGGCGGGCGCGCTGCAGTGCCGTTGAATGGGCCTTGGCCATAGTAATGAACTCTGTAGAAACCTTGCAAAACAGCAAGGTTCCTCAATGCTGCCGAGAGGATGACGTCCAACGAGTTGATCCGCATGGTTCGTTCGTAAGTCGCAAGGTGGATGTGCAAGATGTGTGTGTCAATGAATCGCCGGACTCGAAACGACTGGCTGGAGAACTGGCGATTGCGGGGTTGGTGCGACGGTGAGTTTCACCCTCCTCTGTCTCCCGCCGAGATGGTGCATTTTGTTCGGCGACCATGTGCTGCTAGGCAAGGGGCGCTTTCGTGGCCCTGGGTGGGCTGGGTGGGCTGAGACCCCGAAACGGGTCGCTGGCCGGGAGGCACCATCGGCTGTTGAAGTTGCCCTACGCTGTGACCCTGCTAGCCTGCGGCCGCCCGATTACGTGGTCGCCTGGATTGCTCGTAGCACTGGGGAACGCTCGTCGGAACTTTTGCCTTATAGGGTTAACATTCATTTTACCCATAGGGCTACTTGTTTAATATGATAACCTCGGCGCCACGCCCGGGCTCCTTCCTCTCCCCTAGTCGAAACTGCGACTAATTAGTGTACGCGCGCGCGACGAGATGGAGACAGGTGGGGATTAGCAAGGCCGTAATTACGTGGATAACCATTTTGTCTGTTTGACACAGCCCATCGAGGTTGCCCTCGAAGCGTCTTCGTCGGCGGACGTGGTTCCTATTGTGGCCATCATTGTTGGATCGGGGGCGGGTGGCCGTGAATATCGGGACGTCAACCACCTTTGGGAGATCGGATGGGACGAGACGGTCAATATTCCGCCTCCCGCGTTTCCAAGTTTCGGGGTTAAGACGGGAACTGAAGCCATGACCTCCGTTTTCCCCACTATTGTGATTACCTTACCTCACGGCCAAAAGGCTGTAGGGCTGAGAATCCGGTTGGCGCTCCGCCCAAAGACTGCAGAAATTCAATCTGGGCGGATCCACTGGCTAATAGTTCCTCTGCCAAGCAATATTGGTGTCTCTCTGCTTGCTCGGATTGGCACATCGTGTCGAGATCGCTCCGATCACCTGAGTTTCTAGTGTTGTAAGCAGGATGTCTCGCTCGCTTATGTTCGCCCCGAGTCGTTCCGTTTTGAATTGGTGGTGACGGGATGCACACTTGTAATTACTGGACAATCCTCGCGGCCATCAACGCGAGGGGGAAGCCAAGAAAGATCATCGCCGCGCCAAGCAGGGATAGGCGAAGGAGCATTGATGACAGCCCCCCCGCCGTCCGAAGCCACAGGATGCACTCCTGAGTACGGTGCCTCGTGGGTTCAACTCTGGGTCCTGAGAGGCAAGATTGATGGTTCTGTGAGTCGGTTCTTTCGGACTCGCGAAAAGTGGGCGGGATCCCTTTGTCATCCTCAGTCATCGCCAGTCATCGCCGCGATTCCTTCTGCAGGTTGTGGTGAACAAAATAGGCTGTTGTCGCCTGGGGGAGGTATAATAATAACCAAATCCGGGATGTGCGATTGCCGCGTGGGGACGTTTTATGAAAGTTATGAGCGGGTAGTGGGCGGCCGACGGGTGATGGACGACGGGTGATGGGACCTGTCTTCCAGATGGGGGAGCGTGCTGGGTGTGAGTGGTTGGTGGGAGGGCCGAGCTAAGGTTCCCGCCTGTTGACCCTGTAGGGCAGAATCGCCATTTGTGAGCCATGTGCGATCCCGCCCCTGTAAACACCATGCGAGTAACTCCGTAGTGCCATTTCGTAGTGCCATTCCGCCGTGTCATTACACACACTTTCGAAGTCTCGCCCACCTTCCCTTGCCGGGCCGGCAAACCCTCCTCCTCCTCCTCTTCCTCCCAGGGCTGGCTGCACAGCCGAAGTCCATGATCCGCCGACGGAATTCGACGTGCATGCCAGGGGAGGGGTTGCCCACTTTGGGCAACCCGGTGCACATTCCACGTGTGTCCCGAATTGTCCACCTCTGCGTGAATTCTTGGAGGCGGCGTCTCGCGATCAGCACCAGCCTAGTGGTGTGTGTGCGTGCGCGATGGTGTGGACGCCATAAACCAGACACGCTACCTTCATGACGCTGGCGGAGGGGAATTGTCAGGAGACTGACGCCGCTGACGACTGTTCCGCCCGCTAGGGCAAATGGCCGGAGAGGCGGTTGAGGGATCGAGGAATTGATTGATTGATATTCATCCTGCAGGAAGGCGGCCAGGCGGTCTAGTGGGCAGACGAGGAGGGCTGGGAAGGCGGATTGCACACCGCGGGGAGGGTGGGAACGGGGAGTCGGGGGACAGTAGAGACAGGGCTAAGGCGACGATCTCAAGCTTGAGCTTCGAGCTTGATCAGACCTCATCACCTCGAGGTAGAAGAGCAGGGGAATCGCGGCCGTCGATGGTCGGTACTGTTGTCGGGGAATAATACCGAAAAAAAAGGCCCAGTGGGATTCAATCATTCAAGTCATCTCTCCTTCCTCGCATCCTTCTTCCCCTCCCACCCAACTGCCATGTGGACTCCTCGGCTCGCGCCTGCTATTTCGAGCCCGAACCTCGCAACTTGCCCTCTCGCATCTTCCCCAACTGCCAACTGCAAACTGCCAACTGCGCGCTCCCATTGAACTCGCCTGTCGCAAAGGTCCGGTAGGTACCTAAGTAGGCAGGTACCTACCTCTTCCCACGTTGTCGCAGCTGGGCTCGGCGTTTGGTAGATTTACATTAGATTGGCAACCGTAGCCCTCACCCCGATTTCAAGCAACCCGTTGGAAACGGTGACAGCAGCCTTTGTCACCCTTGTCACCCTTGTCACCCTTGTCACCCTTGTCACCCTTGTCACCCTTTTCTTTCCTTGCCTTCCTTCTCGGACAAGGGACCTGGATAATTAGATCTCACCTCAGAAAGAACCCCCTCCTCCGGCCGCTAGCCTCAGGTAGGCCTTTCCAGCATGCTCTCTAGCAAGCCCTGGCAAGGCTGGATGGACTTTGGGAGGGCCGTAACGTACTTACTGTGAGACTGTGGAACTAACCCTCTTGGCCCGTTTCCGCCGTATAATTAATGCTGCAGTCTAATTCGAAAAGGGGTCATAAATTAGGTAATTATTACCTGTATAGGTATCGTGCCCTTTCATACAGACACCCCGCTGGACCGCCTTGGCGGTTGCTCCGAAAGTGGTTGGGATGAGGGGCAGAAAGGAGTGTGCATATGGGTAGCGTGTAAGATGGGTAGCGTGTTAGGGCTTGAAATAAGGCGGGCCCACACCAACAAGGCGCCCACACCCCCCCTGGTGACAACTGGGAAGGCACCCATGGGAGTTCAACCGTTGTCGAAGGAGGTACGGCAGACAAGGTAGTGTACAGGAGCAGAGTAGGTACATACTGCGTAATCCATATTACTGAGAGGTACAGAGTACGGATACTACTTGGACCTGACGTTTGTCATTCCCAATCCAGGCCGCCCGTTCTCCGTAAAGCTGGGCAAATTCCGGACTCGAGGGCAAGGCGCAAGAAAAGTATTTGACCTGGCAAGGCATGGAAAGCCTGAGGTGGCTACCTCCCTAGGTAGGTACCTGGCATTGCATTCGGAGATGCCAAAGTTGCACTGGAGGAACGGATCCGTACAGATTACATGCCGTTACCGTTTGATACTACACCTCCCTACCTAATAAGGTACTGACACCTACCCTTGCTACCCTGCAAACTTACCTTACCTTCCACCTTCCTCGCTGTCTTACCGCTTCCCTTGGACGCTGCCCATAACAGATACATAAAACGGGGTCTGGGCCTTTTACGTGATTAGCACCGCCTCCAAGACCGGCTACTATTATTCGTCTTCTCATCTGGGGCTAGCTGACGGGCCTTGTCTACCCAATTCCTGGTCGCTCTTCTCGCTCCCTTGTCTCCGTACCTCTTCCCGCCCGTCTCTCTTCTCCCCACTCCCACATCGCCCTGTTCGCAAACGTCCCCGGCAAGGTTCGCCCGTCCCTCTTAAAAAGTTCTCTGGGCGTCTTTCTTTCCCTCCCTCCCTGTCTCGGCATCCAGTCGCATTCCAATGGTCTGGACCAAGAGCGGTACTTTCTCGCTTCCTCCCTTTCGCCGTACCTTTTTTAAGACGATCCCGTATCCGCCTTGCAACGAACCGAGACAAGGTTTCCCGATCCTGCACCTCTCTCGACCCCCATCTTGCCTGCGCTCTGTTCCATATTTTTGCCAGGACACGCCCGCTTCCGCCTGAGTCCCCGGCAAATGCCTTGGAATTGCCAAACCTCTCGTAAAGGTAAAATTCCTCTTCACCCCCCCTTGCCGCCTTGCGTCATTTGTTTTTTTGTTGTGCTGATGGTCCCTGGTCTTGCAGGCTGCTGAGTGGCTCCCTGTTCAGCTGCCTCTGTCGGCCGGTTACGCTGGTGGCAACAAGCGGGTTACGAGTAACCTTCAGCTGGCATTCTCCTCGCCTCGCGACTCCCGTTCCCTGACCACCTCGCGACACGAACCCACATCCCACACGCACACGACGACCTCGCCATGGAGATCAATTCAAGTTACCCGCGAAGGGACTACGGCGGTGGCGTTCCCTCCATATGCACCGAGGACTTTGGACGCTCCAGGAGGTCTCAATTCTCGCCACCGCTCTCTTCTTCCATCGCCATGTCGATACCCGGTCCCACCAACCCGTACGCCGATGTGCCGCCTCCGCTCCCACCCCCCAAATACCCTCCTATCGAAGGCCATCCCGACTCGAGGGATCCTCAAGACAGCCGCCGGCACGACACAGACGACCACTTCCCAGACGATACCAGGCAACACTATAAGATGAGGGACAATCCTTACGGTCATCAGGATGCGGACGAAGGTTACCACAGCATCGGGTCCGCCAGGTTCGTATACTTCCACCCCCCCCAGACACCAGACCGGCATCCTCGCTCTCTCTTATCCCCTCTCTACCTCCCGTCTTCTTGTGCTCTAGCTTCCTTCGTTGCTGACTTGACACTTCGCCCCTTAGAACCCTCAACTCGCCACATTTTAGCATGCATCACGCCTACCGATCAGCGCCCGACTCGGGAATCGACAGTTCTATGCTCAACAAACTCAACGCTAGACGTATACTGGACAATCGCTCACCGTCTCGGTGGCAACCTCATAGCGTCTCTACCGCTGATTCGAGGCCGCCCAGGCCCACGCTTCCCAAGCTGCTTTCGTTGCCAGTCAGGTCACGACTGCCGCAGCCCATCCTCGACTCTCCCCACCGCTACACCCAGACACCCGTCATCGCCGAAGTATCCCCTCGCAGCAATCCCTTCGGCCACCTCTCGGCCGGCTATCGCTCGCCAATCTCCACAGAACTGAGCGACCTGGAGCGCTCCCCGAATCCACGAAGCACGAGGACAAATAGCGGGTCGGGGCCGGACGAACTTATGGGATCTACCCACGGTAGCTTTGACAACAGGGACGACGATATAGACTTCCCCATGGAGGAAACATCCCGTCTACACCGATTAAACATCGAGGATTCGATACGAGAACGCGAGCGAGACCGCGGTCAGAAGCGCCGTGCCTCATCGCCACCATGCGACGACCCGCCCTTGCATAGTGACCTCTTCCGGCGAAGGGATGGAGCAGGCGTTTCCCGCGGATCTCCTACGCCGAGACTGGCGCCCATCCCGCAGAGCTCCGTCTCTAGCGCTTCCTCCGCGGGACGCAGCGAACATAGTCTCATTAGCCTGGCAACAGCCAGCATGACCAGCATGACCAGCATGGGTTCGTTCAGCCGGCGATCACCGCCAGCTCGATCGCCGGTGTCGCCTAGCGATGCAGCGTGTTACGACAACTCATATGGGGGTTTTGCCGCCCTCTCTCGTAGGTCCTCGATCAGTCGCGCGGCTGCGATGCAGCAGCAGCAGCAGCAGCAACAGCAGCAGCAACAACAGCAGCACCCCCACCAGAGAGCCCTGAGCGATCTGCCCCACCCTGGGCAGAGCAATCTAGGCATAGCGTCGCCACGGAAGTTGACGGACCCACCAGCGAGCAATGCCATCAGCAACGGTAGTAGCAACGGCAGTAGCAACAGCAACAGCAACAACATTGCAGCCAAGATGCAAGGCTTTTACATGTGTGAATGCTGTCCGAAGAAGCCGAAGAAATTCGAGACAAAAGCCCAGCTACGGTATGTCGAGTCCCAATTCTGGCGCCTCACCACGCCGGGCACGGCCGCCAATCTATATGATATGTATCAACAGTGGCAAGACTTTCTCCAACCATGTGAGACCAATGCTGACTTTTCACCCATGACAAAGCGCCCACGAGCTTGAGAAGCAATATGAATGCGCCTACTGTGGTAACCGCTTCAAAAACAAGAACGAGGCCGAACGGCACCAGAACTCGCTTCACGTTCGCCGGCACAGTTGGTCGTGCTCCGCACTGACTGCCTACGAACGGGCCTTCCATGAGAGCACTACCCGGCCCGGGGAGGCCGATACGTGTGGATATTGTGGGGATGAATTCTCGCGGAATGGACCGACGGGACCGCCGAACCAAGGCCGGTTTACCAGCGACCAGGACTGGGAGGAGCGCATTCTTCATCTACAGGACATCCACAAGTTCAGGGAATGCAACTCGAGCAAGAAGTTCTTCCGCGCCGACCATTTCCGCCAGCACCTCAAGCATAGCCATGCCGGGACCAGTGGCAAATGGACAAACATGCTGGAGAATGCGTGTATGATTGAAGAAGATCCGCCCACAGTGGGGGCCAGGTGAAATTTCCAACGGGCGGCCAGGGAAGGGGGGAGCGGGAGGGAGGCGGGAGGAACCAGGGCAGAGCCAGGGTGCCACGGGAAACCCAATTGCAACATGCTCGACGACCGGAACAGGCTAGGCGGGTCATTTCCTCCCGCAGGAGCCACATCCAGGATCATCAACGGCTGGCTCATGGGCCTGCCTGTACAGGGCATGTCGAGTCCGACAACAAAAAAAAAAATCGAATGGCCATGAGATGTCCTTTACCAGGCAGACAATCGCTATCGGAAACGAGATAGCGTCATCACGACGGCGCATTCAGCAGGAAATCGGCGGTGCCCCCCAACAAATGGCCACGTTCATTGGGAGTCGCTGTGTGCGGAGCATTGACGGACTGGCGTTTACCAGGGGTTCAGTAAAAAAAAAAAAAACGCTGGGTGCAAGAATATTGGAATTGGGAACAGGGGTTATCGGTCCAACCGAATGATCCCGGGTGGTCGTCTCTTTGGTCCCCAACACATCTCGGAAGAAGCCTTTCGAAAAACACCCCAGTGGGATCTACAACAAAATTCTGCTGCCTGCGCTCACTGTTTTGCTGCAAACGTCCTATGCCGGGCCGTGCCCCTCGGCTGCCTTGCCTCCTGTGGAAATGCGCTCCTGCGCGCCGACCGGGCACCAGCCGACGGGTAAAGTCGCCGACAAAGGGCTGCTTGTTTCTTCGTGAGTCGAACAACCATGGAAACGGAGCCTTCTGTTGCCCAACGGGAGTCGGAACGGCACATTTTGTCATACCCACCAATCCACCTTGGTTGGCGTGTCGCTCTTGATGAAGCCCGACCTCAGACCCTCCCTCCCCATGAATGCGGGGCTCCTCGACAGGCAGGCGTTGCCTTTTCTTTTTTTGGGTCAAAGCTCCACTTTGGACCCCTCTCGCCCGCCGACGCCCCCTGCTGCCGATGTGCGGCCTTGTGTTGTACCATTGACGCAGATTTGCCAGACTTGCATGGTGCTTGGCCAACTCACCAGCGCATCGCAGCAGTGCATGACAACCGGCCATGCCAGCGAAGGAGCCAACGACTGCGAGCTTATCAACCCACGCACTTCTCCTGCCTTTCCCGGCGCGCACCTTGTTCGCTACCGGTACACTAGACCAGGGGTGCCTCATTTCCAACGTCCTGCGTCAGTGGCCCGCAGTGCTGGCTCCTCTCGACTCACTCCTAAGGCCTATTTCGTTTGCAGCGCATGCAGAGTGGCTGAGGGAGCCATCGCCCGTCGATCGCCTTGCCTGACCGCCCTGCCTAAGCTTCCATTGAAAAAAAGTTAATGGCGGGGCAAGGCGAGCATGCGTGCCATCGGAGATTATCCCTTTCACTTTGGCCGCCGATCATAGAACGACGTCGCGGCATCGCATTGTTCGATTGTGTCGAAAACTCGAGCCTTGCCAACGAGCTTGCTAGAGCAGGCACGAAACCCGCCGGTTTCTCCCCGGATGCATCGTGTTGTTTTTTGGTCCCTCGATCCTGATGAGAGAGGTTGGCGCGTCTTCAATCCCCCGTATCTTCATTTCGCTTCATTTCATCCTACATAGTTGCCTTGTTTTTCTTCCCTTTACTCGGTTCCCAGTACCGATCGCTCTAATGAGGAATACCCCGCCTTCGACTGCCTCGAGGCACCAATTGAAGCATTGTTTCCACCCGGGCTTTTTAACGACCACAGCATGAGAAGGAAATGGAAAAGGAGGAGAGAAGGGGGCTCATACGAAATGACCCGGCCGTTTATGAACTGCATATTTGGTATAGGGAGGCTGGATTGGCGGGCAGGATGTCCCATTTGATATTCACAACACCCATGCGCAGCGTCCGAGTGGCGGTCTTGTATTAGTCGGATTGGCATTTTTCAGAACGTGCCAGGGAGGCTGGGCTCCCACGTCCCTGGGTTGGGGGTTTAGGGCTACTTGTTGTTAACTCTGTGGCTATTATCCAGCGGCCCCGGCTTCGCCCCTTTCCTTCCACATCCATTTACGATGGAGTCGAGGGAACTTTTAGGATCACGAGAAGGATCAGGCGGAACGGTTCCGCCAAGACATGGGGATTTACCGGGTGGGCTGTTGTATATTCGCTGGGGAGAAGCAACGAAACCAGATATTTATGACCGCAATGAGAAAAAGGTTCAAATTATGTCACTACAGTGTCGATTGCGTGCGTGCCTACTACATCTTTCGCCCAGACCTGGATGTTCTCCTGCCTTGGAATTAACCAGGAACTCGCTGATACTGCTGTGTGTACTCGACCTCTTTTTCGGGGGGGGGTTTTGGGTACGGTACCTAATCTGGGGCTCCCGCAATTTGTTCAACGTATTGTGCCTAGGCCCGTTTTCCCCATAGACATTTAGCCTGATGTCACGCAACGGCTTCTAGAAATCTTCGAGTTCGCCCAACAATCACTCACTTCACATGCTCAGCCCTACCAGGAAAAAAAAAAGGCACAGGGCGCGGCCAACAGGAATGACGCAAGCCGCGGATTGGTTCAATGACCATGACCCCACTATTTCGGCCCCCAAAAATAGGTGGGGCGACCGCCGATCGGAAAGAAAAATGAACGAGCCCCTCAAATTGTGGACGTCGCGCCTGGGTTTTTGGGTTTGAGCTCTTCTGCGTCCGGTGCGACACAGCCGGCAAGGCAGCAGTTTCTGAACGGTCTCTACATTTGCCGCAATCCTTCCATTCTTGAGCTCGACGTCTTCCCGACAAGCAAGCTCAAGAGAGGGTGTCCAAGCCGAGAGCTGCTCCTACAAGCTAGCTCGCGTCGGTTCTCTAACTTCTACCCCCCCTATCACCGGTGCCCGACGACAGGGGTTGGCTCTGACGTGAGAAGTCCCGCGCGTGGCATCGATCACAGGAGGAAACATGTCACTCTCGAGGATTGACGGGAAGGAGGAGTTATACCTTGGCGGGTATGCCTGGCGTTCCCCCCCCCCCCGCTCGCTGCCCACCGGCACCCGGAGTAACCCCCCCCTTCTCCAAGGGGCTTCCCCTTTCGCCCCCCGTCCTTCCTCGAGGGAAAGAACATCACGCCACTCCCCTCCCCTCTTAAA